>ERZ826146.6-NODE-6-length-244003-cov-13.524292_pt1 | contig 244003 bp, 222 predicted proteins | sample MGYA00519857_ERZ826146 | MGnify/ENA primary metagenome ERZ826146 (study PRJEB31778, sample SAMEA3449222) | human gut metagenome | biome: human gut; feature: human-associated habitat; material: faeces | place: United Kingdom | collected 2010/2012 ...
CAAAGAACACGACTTACAAGTTCAGGGTTCGCGCATATCATATGAGCGGTAAGACCGCGCTTTACGGTAATTATGGTAGTATCAGCGGTAAGACTGCGGTGAAGTAAATGCTAAACTGAATAAAGATATAATGAGCATCGGTTTGATATCGGTGCTCATTTTGTCTTAACAAACGACAGCAAATTATAGAGTTTTTTTATAAAAGTAGTGCAATTTCGTGTCAACTGTGGTATAATTATAAGGTATATTTAAATCAAAAAACAGGTAAAAACGGAGCAATTATGAGTTATATTATAAACCTCGGCAGTTGGGGCAGTATTTTTGCAGTGCCCTCAGATGTCGTTGACAAATACATAAAGATAGCAAGCGGGAGCAGTATCAAGGTTTTGCTGTATTTCCTGCGTCACAGCGGAGAACAGCTCAGTGACGCAGAGATATCCGATACGCTTTCAATGGCGGCAGAGGACGTAAAGGACGCGCTTTCATTCTGGGAGCAGGTCGGACTGTTATCGCAAAATCACGGCATTTACGAACCGAAGCAGGGAGCGCCCGCTTCAAAGCCGCAGGTGAAAGAGCCTGTTATGTCTGCTGTATCGGCGAGCGTAACAGTTCCGCAGGGCGTAACGGCGCAACAGGCTGAATTCGCCGCAGTAAAGGCGGCAGCTTTACGTTCACCCGAATTTTCACCTGCAGAGATCGCGGACACGGTAAGGAAAGACGATAAGGTCGATTTTCTTTTCAAGACCTGCGAAACGCTTTACGGCAGACCGCTTAAGCACACCGAGCAGAACGCACTTATAACGATCACCGAGCATATCGGGCTTCCGACCGAAGTCGCACTTATGATGGTGGATTACTGCTTCTCGATAAACAAATCATCGCCCGCATATCTTAAGGAAACAGCAATGAACTGGATGGAAAACGGCATAAACGACCTTGCCGCCGCAGAAAGACAGATATCAATGCTGCAATCTAAAAACATCGCCGAAAGCTCCGTCAAGTCTATGTTCGGAATAAACAGGGCATTGACGCAGAAGGAAAAGGATTTTGTGAATTTATGGTATAACGTGTGGAATTTCAATTCCGAAATGGTAAAGCTGGCTTACGAGATCAACGTCAACGCAAAGGGTCAGTTCGCTTTCCCGTATATCAGCAAGATACTTGAAAACTGGCACACAAAGGGAATAACAACTGAGCAGCAGGTAAATGACGAAAAGAACAGCAGACCGATCTCTACCGAGAATAATTCATCGTTTGACGCAGAAAAAATCGATGATATGCTGCTTGAAGATTATACATAAGGAGTAAATATGGCTTATCCGTCAAATTATTATACAAAAGCACAGGAGATTATCGACAAGCGCCGCTTTGACAACAGCGTCACGATAGAGAAACGAACAAGAGAGCTGCGCCGCGAAATTCCCGAAATAGGTGATATCGACAGAAAGCTCAGCGGTACTATCGATGTGCTGGCAAAAATCATACTTTCAAGAAATTCCGATGCCCGTGAAAAAATTGAAAGGCTTAAGAATGAAAATCTTGCACTTCAGGACAGAATGAGAACACTGCTCAAAAGCAACGGATACCCCGAGGACTATCTTGACCCGATATTCACCTGCAAAAAGTGCTGTGATACCGGTATCGGCGAACACGGCAGATGTTCATGCTATAACGATGTGCTGAAAATGATAGCGTCAAGGGAGCTGAGTAAGAGCCTGCCTATGGGACTTACCTGCTTTGAGAGCTTCGACCTCAGTCTTTACAGTGACCAGCCCAAGGCAGAGCTTAAGAATAAATCACCAAGAGATATAATGAAGCAGAATTACGACTTCTGCGTTTCGTATGCGGAGGATTTTCTTGTGCCGGGTGAGAGCATTTTTATGACAGGCGGAACGGGGCTTGGAAAGACGCACCTTTCCTTGTCGGTCGCAAAGAAGGTCATAGAAAAGAACTATTCCGTGGTGTACGGCTCAGTGCCGGATCTGCTAAGACGGATAGAAAACGCTCACTTTAATAAGACCGAGGACGATGCCGAGGTAATGAACACGCTTAAGGAGTGCGACCTGTTGCTGCTTGACGACCTTGGCGCGGAGTTTGAGTCGCAGTTTTACGTTTCGTGCCTTTATGAGCTGATAAACACAAGGCTGAATTACGGCAGACCTACGATAGTCAATACAAATCTTACGGGAACAGAGCTGAAAAAACGTTATGCCGACCGAATAGTTTCAAGGCTTTATTCTATGAAAACGCTTGTTTTCAGCGGTGATGATATCAGAATGAAGCTTAAAACCAGACGTTAAACGATTAAATATAAGGGGTGAATGTATGAGCAGAGGAGCTGCGGTATTTTTTATTCTTGGCGTGATCGCCGTTGTTTTCTCGTTTATTTTTCCCGATAATTCAAAGCGCAGTGTGAAAAATGCAGTTTCTTATTATCTGGCGAAAGATATTGAAGAAACCGATTATGATTATTTCAGAGAACGGCTCAGAAGTCCCACAGAGCTTCCATTTGAATATTCTTTTGATGATAAGGAATTTGATAACGGCTTTGAGTATGAATTTAATCCGAATTTCAAATCGGGGTATTACCACAAGCCCCAGACGCTGAAATTTGATTGCAATGATACAATATGGTACACCACAGACGGAACACTGCCTGAAAAGAATAAAACCGCTTATCTTTATGATCCCGAGATTGGTATCAGACTGGAAACCGGTGTAACGAATATCTGCGTCAGAGCGGAAAAGGACGGCAAGATGAGCCGCGTGTACGTTGGATCTTATGTGATACTCGGTACAACGGAAGATGCATTTTACGGATACGGGTATAATTCGCTCGACAAGTATGACAGATATATTTATTCCTGCCTTTACAGAGCTATGAGTAATTTTGAATCACGGTTTGATGTGCCGTTTACAGGTGTGTCATATCAGCGGCTTTACAGAATATTGATGTGTGTAAATTACGATAATCCGTTGCTTTTCCAAGCGCCGCTTTCGTTCAGAAGCTGGAGCGGCAGTAAGGCTGATGTACGCTCAATTAAACTGGATTATGACTTCAACAAATCCGAGTGTGAGTACTATGTACAGCAGACGGAAAACAGAGCGGAGCAGATACTCGCTAAAGCAGACGGTGCCGAATCGCTTGTTGATTATCTGCTTGACATACATGACGAGATACTTAAAAGCGCTGAATATGACTATTCTCTCAAAGGCAACGGAACGTATGAAGCGTTCGGAGTGCTTAATACCGGCAGCGGTGTTTGCGAGTCGTATTCAAGAGCGTATCAGTACCTTTGCCAATGCATAGCGGTAGATAACATACTGGTAGTCGGTCTTAGTGACGATGAGCCGCATATGTGGAATATGGTGCAGCTTGACGGTGAATGGTATCATGCTGACCTTACATGGGACGACGGCGATAACAATATGATAGATTATTACTATTTTTCATTCAACGACAATAATCTTGCTGACTACGGTCAAAGAAAAATCTCTCCCGAACTTTCGGACAAGAGCGCTATACTTGATATGTACAGCGATTCAAACTACTACCCGATACCGAAAGCACGCGGGACAAAATACACGGTAACAAATATGTTTCTTAATTGATGCCGATATTTAAAGGAAGTGATAGCTTGAAACAAATATTTATGAAGGTATTGTCGGCAACGTTGGCTTTGTTGCTTATCATGACATCACTTGGTGCGTGCACTGCCACCGACACGGACAAAGATAATGATAAACATAATTTTGCTGAGATGAAGTCTGACAGCGAGCTTGCTTATAACACAAAGGGTGAGTTCTCGGTTAATTTAACCACGGATAATATTACGCTTAACAACGACATAAGTGCAGACAGTGTAAAAGTATTCTATTCATATATCGACAGCGACAAGCTTCCCGATATTGATGCATCGCAGGCGGTAAAGCTGAACAGTGACGAGTATTCGGCAATGTACGCCAAGGTTACGGGATTGACAGTTAACTCGGATCACTCGGCAACAGTGGCATTCAGCGACAGTAAGTTCAGTGAAAACAAGCCCGATTGTTTCTTCGTGCTGTTTGATAAGAAGACCAATGCTTCGGGAAGGTATCTTGTTTCGATGATACCTGTAAAGTATACGGCGTATTCACTTGTCAGTGATACAACACAGATACGCTCGGAAAGCACTAGCAACAAGTTTAAGCTTACACTTGATAAAAGCAGCTTTGCCGCCGAGGTTTCGACAGATGATATTGTGTTATCGGGCGGCTTTGAAAACTGTAGCATCGGCAATATTGAAAAAGTAGGAGATAATACATTATCTTTGGTAATAAATGCCGAAAGTGGTTATAAAACAGGCGATGACGGTTGTATTACGGTAAAACACAGAGCTGTTACAGATGCGGCAGTTGATGTTTCCGCAACTGTTGATATTATATCTCCGTCTGCTGTATTTCAATCAAACAGCTTTGAAGCTTCGACCAATTATGCAAGGATACCTGTATCATTGAATGACTGTACATTCAGCGACAGCGTTACCGTCGGAATGTTCAATTGTGATAACAATAATATTGAAATTACACGGTTTGACAGAGTATCTGCAAATGAAGGCATATTGTATCTTTCATTCGATACCGATGCGCCGTCAAAAGCTATTTCTCTGATATCCGACAGTACATTCAGCATAGAAGATAAAGCGCTTAGTATTAACTATCCGCTTTACTTTAATGTAACACCAAAATCACCCGATTTGAGCGCTGTAATTACAAAAGTCGAAGCAGATGCATCCGACTTTAAGGTAACAGCTGAATTTAGTGTGGTAGACGGTACTTTCAATGTAATAAGCAAAAACAGCTTTATCTTCAGCGGCGACTATTCCAAAGCTGTTATAACTTCTATAACCGCACAGGACGACCTTGCTACTGTTTGCTTTGACATACCGAAAACCTCTTCAGCGGAAAATGCAGAGCTTTACGGCACGGTAGGCATACGTTCGGGCGCAGTAATGAGCAGATGGGGTGTACAGACAAATATCGCGGCATTTCCGCTGTATTACAGTGCTACAGAGCAAAACGGTGATACTGCCGATAATACAGACAATGATGAGTTACAGGATATGCTGAAAGCTATAAATGAATTTTTCGGTTCTATCAGTATAGCCGATGAGCTATCATTAGACGGATTATCTGAAGCAACAGCAGGAAATGCTAAATTCGGTGAGCTTTACGAAAAACTAAGCGATAAGTACAGTTACATTTACAGATCAGTGAAAAGAACAAGCGAACTGCTTAATTCAGACAGAATAGCATCAGGTACGGATAATTCAGAAGCTGTGTACAGTGTCGAGCGATATATGAACGATCTTTTGGCAATGCATACGCTTATACGACCTGTCAGTGACAGCATATCAAGGTTATTTACGGTATATGAACAAATGAGTAATACGACCGACAGTCAGGAATTAGACGCTCTAAGCAGTGAAGCTAAAGAACTGACCGCCAAAGTAACAACTGTATATGCATCTAAGGTTAAGGGTGTATCTTACAGCAAACTGCTTGAAAGAATTATTGACGGATATTCAGTGGGCGCACTTGCTTCTTTTGATGCCTTGTGCGATGAAATCTATAATTGGTATCCGCAGAGCATAGATGATAAAAAAATGTTCAGAAGTATGTCGCTTAGCGTTATAATCAATGCCACAGTTATCGAATATATTTCTGCTTCAGGTTCAGAAGCCAATTCCGATGAGTTCAGGAAGCTGAGTGATGATCTGGCGGAGCTTGAAGACTTTCTTTATGCACATAATGTCAGCAACTACGAAAGCGGAAGAATACTCAGCACAACACTTGGCAGGACATTTTCTCTTCAACGGGTGAGCTCTTTTCTGTACAATCCGGCAAACGAGATAACGCTGTCTGAAATTTCACAGCTTGAGAATTATATGAACAAAGACAGCTCTATGGAACAGGAGCTTGAAAGTATCGGATTTGATGTTTCATCTGTCAGATACATAGTGTGTGCTGACAGCAATATAACCGGCAGATCCCAGAGTGAGCAGGGACGGCATATATATTCTTTCGTAAGACGTGCGACGCTTTACGATCTGACTGTTTCACAGACTGTGAATGAAATGGAATACTGTAATTATTATTATAGTATTGAAATTGACGATAATGGGAAACCGACTGCAGTACCGTATGTTAACGTTTACTACAGACTTTATACACTTAAGTGATTTTTCTGAAACGCGCATTCGGTTTCTATTTTGTTTTGTAAAGGTGTGAAGCTGTTGGATTATATAGAAGAAAACACGATCGTGACCGAAAGACTTGTTATAAGACCGATAGACGTTTCTGATGCAGACGAAATTCACAAGTATGCCGGCAATAAAGAAATCGATATGATGCTCTTTCTGCCTAATGATACTATTGAGCAAACCGTAGAATTTGTCAGAAACGCGGTTCGTGAGTGGTCTAAGGAAAAGCCGTCCGTCAGAGAATATGTAATGCTGCATAACAGCAGTATCATTGGCGGTATCGGTCTTGAAACGATTGATGAAAGCACATTTGAAATAGGTTGGGTAGTAAGCAAGGACTACAGAAACAAAGGTTTTACCACAGAGGCTGGCAACGCGCTTATCGGGTATGCGTTTGAGAAGCTATCGGCGAAAAAGGTGATAGCTCATTGTGATATAAGAAACATTGCATCGGAAAAAGTGATGAAAAAGCTCGGAATGACGCTTACAGATAACAGCGGCACGCGATTTTACAAAAGGACGGGCGTAACTTCGGGAGAGCTTACATATTGTATAGAGAAGTCTGAGTATGAAGGTAACGAATAATCTGTGGTGTGATTTATATATAACAAAAACGGGGCTGTATAAACAGTCCCGTTAAATATTATCCGTTAAGATTATTCCTGAGCTTCACCTTCAGGCGCTTTTTCTTCAGCAGGCTCTTCAGCAACTTCTTCCGCATCGTCAGCCTTTGCTTCTTCATCAGCCTTGTTCATAACCTCAGCAGGGTCAAGAACCTCATCGTCATCATCGAAGAATTCATCATCGAAATCTTCATCGCTGTCCATTATATCATCGAACTGATCGTATTCGATCTCCTTTTCTGTCTTTTTCTTAAGATATATAAAGACAGCTGCAACAGCACCGAGTACTGCAAGAGTGCCAATGGCAAAACCGGTAAATGCTTTCATTTTCAACCTCTTTCCGGTGCTTTCACACCAACTTTATTGTAACTATTATACTATATTCGCTTTGATTTTTCAAGTGCTTTTTATCAATATGAGCATAATTAACAAAATTATTATAGGTTTCCTGTTAAATTCATCAATACGGCAAGTGCCGCAACGGGTGCTGTTTCGCACCTTAAAATACGTTCGCCGAGATGAACTGCGGTAAATCCTTTTGAAAGTGCGTAGTCCACTTCTTCTTTTTCAAAACCGCCCTCGCTACCGATGAATACAGCTATTTTCTTATGTGACAGGTCAAGCTCTGACAGCTTTTTTCCGCCGCATTCATAGAAAATTATCGGCAGAGTGTTGCTGTCTATACTGTTTACAGCAGACTTAAAATCGGTAAAAGGCATAACCTCGGGAATTTTTCCTCTGCCGCATTGCTTGGAAGCTTCATACGCTATGCGCTGTAGGCGCTGTACCTTTTTTTCTGCACTTTTGGCATCAGGGCGGGAAACACAGCGCTTTGACAGAAACGGAACAACACGCGCCGCGCCGAGCTCAGTTGCTTTCTGTACAATGAAATCAAGCTTATCGTTCTTCGGAATAGCTTGAAAGAGCGTTATTTCTACATCGGGCTCTGCCGCATTGTTCTTTTTGTCGAGTATCACAAATTCTACAGAGCTTTTATTCTCAATCGGTGACAGCTCGCACAGATAATCATGACCGTTTTTGTCACAGATAATAGCCTTGTCACCGCTTCTCATTCTCAGCACCTGTGCGATATGCTTTGAGTCTTCGCTGTTCATATATATTGTTTTGCCGTCTTCGTCTATCGTATCCGAGAAAAATCTTGGATATCTCCATTTTTCGAGTTCTTCCGCCATATATCTCCTTTATGCGTTGGGCGCATTTTCAAATAATTTGTTTATCATTTTCATATAACTGTTGTTTTCAGGCTTTTCAAGGTGAATGTCATTCCGCAGAATATCATCTGCCGCTTCGCCTGTTACTTTGAGTATGTCAAGGTCGGCATAAATATCAGCTATCTTAAGCCGGGGAAGTCCGTGTTGCTTGCTTCCGAAAAAGTCGCCCGGCCCGCGAAGCTTTAAGTCTTCGTTGGCAATTTCAAAACCGTCAGTGGTTCGTACCATTGTATCCATACGCTGTTTTGTGTATTCGCTTTTATTGTCGGTGACAAGAATGCAGTGTGATTGCTCCGTGCCTCTGCCGACTCTGCCTCTGAGCTGGTGAAGCTGTGACAGTCCGAATTGCTCGGCGTTTTCGATTATCATAACAACTGCATTCGGAACATCGACACCGACTTCTATTACCGTTGTCGCAACAAGGACTTTCAGCTTGTTATCCTTGAAGTCTTGCATTACCGCGTCCTTTTCGGCCTGCTTCATCTTACCGTGAAGAAGTCCTGTCGGAACGTTTGCAAGGCAGGTACTTTGAAGTGAGTTTATATAGTCGGTTGCCGCCGCCTTTTCCGAAACGCCTTCTTCTATAAGTGGGCAGACGATATATGCCTGAAAACCGTTATTGACATATTTGAGTATGAATTTATACAATCTTTCACGGTAGCTTGTATCGACAGCATATGTCCTTATGGGAAGTCTGCCTTTCGGCATTTCGTCAAGGATCGATATATCAAGGTCACCGTATATTATCATACCGAGGGTGCGGGGGATAGGGGTTGCCGACATTACAAGTATATGTGGCTCATTGCCCTTTGAGCCGAGCGCCGCACGCTGTTCTACACCGAATCGGTGCTGTTCATCCGTAATAACAAGTCCGAGTGAGTTGAACTTTGTGCTTTTCTGTATGAGCGCCTGCGTTCCCACCGCAACATCGATCTGACCGTCTGCTATAAGCTGTCTTATCTGTTTTTTCTGAGCGGTCGTCTGTGAACCTGTGAGCAGAGCAACGTTGACACCAAGCGGCGCTAAGAACTTGTAAAGTGTATCATAGTGCTGTTTTGCAAGTATTTCGGTAGGTGTCATAAGAGTAGACTGATAGCCGTTCAGGTAGGCAAAATATGCCGCTCCTGCCGCAACTGCGGTTTTACCTGAGCCTACATCGCCCTGTAACAGCCTGTTCATCGGTACTGCCTTTTGCATATCTTTGCAACAATCGGAAATAGCGCGTTTCTGTGCTCCTGTCAGCACAAACGGCAGAGAAGAGTAGTAAGGTTCAATGCTTTTGCTTTGCATCGGAGCGCCCGAAAGGCGCTTGTTGCGATTTTTCATCGACTTAAGCCCGAGCTGTAAAAGGAACAGCTCTTCAAACGTAAGGCGGTATTTTGCCTTGTCATATTGCCCTTTATTTTCCGGGAAATGAATCCACCTGAGAGCGGTATCGTAAGCAATGAGGTCATATTTTTCTCTCATACTCTCAGACAGATGATCCTCATAGGTAAAGTCGCTTAGGACATTTTTAATGCAGTTTGACATTATGCCCTGTGTTATGCCGGTTGTCAGGCTGTAGCGAGGCATCAGCTTGTTAGGCTCTGATGCGTCAATAAAAACAGGCGAGTTCATTTCTTTTCTCAGAAAATCTCCCGCCGCTTTGCCATAAAAGCAATATTCGTTGTCAAGCTTAAGTCTTGTGAATGAATAGTCACTGTTAAAGAATGTTATCAGCATATCACCTGTGCCGTCACTGACTAAGACCTTGAATATATTTATCCTGCCATAATACGGCGGAAACTTCTTTGTAACGAATGCTTTTACAACGTGGTTTTCACTGTCGTTTAGCAAATCAGATATTGCAGTCGTTTCATTGAAGTCAATATATCCTCTCGGATAATGCTCGGCAAGCTGTAACGCTGTAGTAATGCCGAGCTTTCCGAAAAGCTTTGCTCGTTTTTCTCCGACACCCTTGATATAGCAGACAGGGGAGTCGGGACTTTTTTTTATTTCGTTCATAAAATTATTCTACTGATACGAGGTAGTAATATACAGGCTGTCCGCCGTTTACAAGTACTATTTCGATATCATCGCTTATCTTGGCTCTGAGTGCTTCAAAAGCCGCCTGTGCGGTTTCATCGGTTACGTCACTGCCGTAAATTACAGTGATGTATGATGAGCCTGAACGGATAAGCTTCTTCGTTATCTTAATGAGTGCCTTTGTAACGTCCTTTTCGACAAATGCAAGCTTGCCGTTTTCCATGGCGAGGATTTCGCCCTTCTTTATCTGTTTACCCTCAAAGTCGCTGTCGCGCACAGCAAAGGTAATTGAGCCTGAGCCTACGTTATCAAGTGCTTTTGTCATATTTGCGCCGTTTGTTCTGAAATCGCTGCTTTCATCAAACGCAAGCATAGCAGTGATGCCCTGAGGTATTGTTCTCGTCTGTAAAACTATAACGTTTCTGTCGGTAAGCTTTACAGCCTGCTCAGCCGCCATAATGATGTTCTTGTTGTTAGGCAGAACAAAAATGTTTCTTGCGGGGGTAGCGTTGATAGCTTCAAGTATGTCTTCTGTTGAGGGGTTCATTGTCTGACCGCCGCGTACTATAACATCAACGCCGAGATCCTTGAACAGCTCTTCGAGTCCTGCGCCCGATGTAACGGATACAAAGCCGAAATCCTTAGTAGGCTCTGCGGGGGCGAGCTTTTGCTTCTTCTGCATTTCAGCCTTTGCCGCCGCACCCTTGTGCTGTTCTTTCATATTCTCGATCTTGAGATTTATAAGCGAGCCGTAAAGTATGCCCTCTTCAAGTGCCTTACCGGGGTGCTCTGTGTGAACGTGTACCTTTATGATACTGTCATCATCAACAACAACAACGCAGTCGCCTATCGATTCAAGAAAAGCACGAAGCTTTGTTGCGTCCTTGCTTACATCGCTTTTTACTACGATAAATTCGGTACAGTAAGTGAACTCTATATCGGTTTCAAAAGTTCCTGCGGCATTTGTTACGACTGCCTTTTCCGTACCTGTTTCTTCCTTTGCTTCTATAGCAACACCGTCGCAGATAACAGAAGACATTCCTTTGAGAATAGTGTAATAGCCCATGCCGCCTGCGTCTACAACACCTGCTTTTTTAAGAACAGGGAGCATTTCGGGGGTCTGATCGAGAGTTTCCTTTGCAGCTGTTGTCAGAACTTCAAACAGCTCGGGGAAGTCCTTGCACTGAGCGTCATTTGCCTTTTCTGCGGCAACTCTTGCAACGGTGAGGATAGTACCCTCGGTGGGCTTCATTACTGATTTATAGGCTGCCTCTGCGCCTAATTTGAGTGCGTTGCAGTAGTCCTCTACAGTTGCTTCATGCTTTCCTGCAAGCCCCTTAGAAAGTCCTCTGAATAAAAGTGAAAGGATAACGCCGGAGTTACCTCTTGCACCTCTGAGCATGGCAGAAGCCGCTGTCTGCGCTACGGTTTCTACTGTTGCACTGTCACTTAACATACTCAGCTCCGCAACGGCATTTCTTATGGTCATAGACATATTAGTGCCTGTGTCGCCGTCGGGAACGGGGAATACGTTAAGTTCGTCAACGCTCTCCTTATTGTTGATTATATTGTTTGCGCCTGAGATGATAGCATCTCTGAGAATTTTTCCGCTTAACATCAGTCAGATACTCTCCTTGATTTATACTTTGACAGCATCGACAAAAACGTTTACCTTATCAACGGTAAATCCTGTTTCGTCCTCAACTGCAAATCTTACCTTATGAATGATACTCTTTACTATCGTTGACACATTAACGCCATACATTACGGAAATGTGAAGGTCGATATACAACTTGTCGTTTTTATATTTTACCGTAACACCTTTTTCGGAAAGAATGGTCTTGTCGGCAAACTTCTTGACGAATTTAAGAGGTACTTTTTCGATGAATGTCTGCTTTGCGTCAACAGCATTCATTCCTACTATGCCAAAACAATTGGTAACAGTTCCGCCGATAAGGCTGTAGAAGAACTGTTTTGAATAGGTGATCGTTCCTAAGTGGTTGTTTATAGTGATCATAACTTTACCTCCTTGTAAATCGGACTTAATAATTATACTATATTTCACGGTAAATTTCAAGCGTTTATGCTAAATTACCGTTCAACGACCGCTACGCCGCAATCAACGGGATAAGCTGTAAAAACATCGTGGTATTTTTCGGACAGAATATCCATTGCCGCTCCGGCTTTTTCTGCACTTTCAAATATACCGAAAACAACGCTTCCGCTTCCTGTCATTTCGGACGATATCGCACCTGCCGACAGAATATCGTTTTTGATTTCATCAATGCGTCTGTCGTGATAGATCTCTGTGAATACATTGCTTATGTATTTAGCACCGTCTGAAAGACTGCCGCAGACTATACTGCTTACAAAATCAGCGTAATGAGGATTTATCACGGTTGGGTTTTCGTCATATTTTGTATAAGCTTCTGCGGTGCTGAGCGTAAAATCCGGATAAATACAGAGAAATACGCAGTTATGCGCACACTCGGCAGTTATCATATCGCCGCTTGAAATGCTGTACTGCGTTCCGCCTTTCAGGCAAATAGGAACATCTGCACCGATTTTGTTGCCGATAGCACAAAGTGCGTCCGTATCAAGCTTTTTGCCGAACAGCTCATTCAGTGCGACAAGCGTTCCTGCACCGTCAACAGAAGAACCGCCCATTCCGCCCATAAGCGGGACGTGCTTTTCTATATCTACAGAAATTTCCGCGGTAATACCTGCAACATCAAAGAAGGCTTTTGCGGCTTTCCATACGATATTTCTTTCATCATACGGAATATGGGGGTTGTCGCAGGTTATCCTGCAACCGAAGCTGTCGGTGCTGAGAACGCGCACCGTTATATCATCGTACACATCTACGCTCTGCGTTGCGATATTCAGCGAGTGTCTGCCGCTCGGCAGTCTGCCTGTTATATCCAGATACAAATTCAGCTTTGCGTATGCTCTTACTTTTATTTTCATAGATTACAGTACACCGAGGTCTTCAAGAAACAGTTTTATGCGTTCAAGCGCTGTCTTGATATGCTGAAGTGAATATGCATATGATACACGGATATATCCCTCGCCGCATTTTCCGAAAGCGTCACCGGGGACAACAGCGACTCTGTGCTTTTCTATCAGCTGTTCGCAAAATTCCTGTGACGAAAGCCCTGTTTTCCTTATTGACGGGAAGATATAGAACGCGCCCTCCGGTTCAAAGCAATCAAGACCCATTTCATTGAAGCCTTTTACGATAAGCCGTCTTCTCATATCGTATTCGTTACGCATATATTCAATGTCTTTTTTGCAGTCTTTCAGTGCTACTACTGCCGCGTACTGGCTCATTGTAGGCGAACACATTATGCCGTACTGATGAATCTTGAGCATCTGGGTAACAATAGGCGCGGGACCTGCGGCAAAACCGAGTCGCCAACCGGTCATTGAAAACGCTTTTGAGAAACCGTTTATAAGAACGGTGCGTTCTTTCATACCGTCAATATCGACAATAGAACAGTGCTCTTCGTTGCCGTAAGTAAGCTCGGAATATATCTCGTCGGAAATAACGATTATATCTGTTTCTCTTATCACTTCAGCAATTGCCTCAAGGTCGGATTTTCTCATAACCGCACCAGTGGGATTATTAGGGTAGGGAAGTACGAGAGCCTTTGTTTTCGGGGTTATATGCGCTTTCAGAGCTTCTGCTGTCAGCTTGAAGCCGTTTTCAACAGTAGTTTCTATGGCAACGGGCGTGCCGTTTGCGAGCGTTACGATAGGGCCGTAACAGACAAAGCTTGGCTGAGGGATAAGTACCTCATCACCCGTATCAATGAGTGCTCTTATCGCAAGGTCTATCGCTTCCGATCCGCCGACCGTTACAAGTATCTCGTGCATAGGGTCATAGCTGACGTGCAGTCTGTCATTGATATAGTCGTTGATAGCAATACGAAGGTCGGCAAGTCCTGCGTTTGCGGTATAGTTTGTACGTCCTTTTTCAAGAACTCTTATTGCTTCTTTTCTTATTGCCCATGGTGTCTTAAAATCCGGCTCACCGACCGATAAAGATATAACATCGTCATAGCTTGCGGCTATGTCGAAAAACTTCCTTATACCCGAAAACTGCAGATCCTGCACCTTTCGGGAAAGTATATTTTCATAATCCATCACGGAGATACCAAACTCCTTTCATCTGTGTTCTTTAAGAACATCTTGTCTTTTTCCTTATATCTATGCAGAATGAAATGTGTCGTTGTGCTGAGGACACCGCCTAAAGGCGCTAATCTGTCCGTTACAAACATAGCTACATCACGCAGATTTGTGCCCTTTATAGTTACGGCAAGGTCATAACCGCCGCTCATCAGGTACACCGATGAAACCTCATCGTATTGAGCTACAACTGCGGCTACATCGTCATAACCGCATTGTATCTCGGGAGAAACTCTGACTTCGATAAATGCGCAGACGGAGTTCCTGTCAAATTCTTCTTCATTTATAATTGCGGTATAGCCGATTATCATTCCGCTCTTTTCCAACTCCGCTATCATCGCCGCGACATCATCGGCCGAGGTGTCAAGCATCACCGCCAGCTGTTCGTTTGAAAGTCTGGCGTCCTGTCTTAAAAGGTCAACAAGCTTTTCTTTCTTTGTCATAATCTTATCCTCCGAATTATTTTATGCTTATGAATGTGGGATTACGTTTCTTAAAAAATGCAAGTTCGGTAAAGCCCACATTTTTTGCAAGTTCTATAGCCTCGGGTATACCTTTTCCGAGGTCTTCGGTGCAGTGTGCGTCAGAACCGACTGTAAGTATCTTACCGCCGAGTTCCTTATAAAGTCTTACATAGTATTCATCAGGCAATGTAAGACCTATTTTCTGTCTGAGTCCGCTTGAATTGATCTCAATACCTATATCATTTTTTATAAGTGTTGAGAATATCTCCTTGATTATCGGCAGATAACGGCTCATATCTATGTAAATTCCGGATTCACCTACGATATAACGCAGAGGGTATGTCAGGTGACCCAGTACGTCAAATTCACCCCAGCGAGCCATTTCGAGCATTTCTTCAAAGTACAGCTTCATTATCATTTCCGGCTGTACCTCGTTATAATCGAGCAGATAAAAATCCTCCCAACCGTTGCACATATGAAGTGAGCCGATTATAAAGTCGTAATCATAGCTTGATAGCATTCTCTTTGTCAGCTCCATATCCTGTAACGGCTGACCCAGCTCGACACCGTATGCCATATTTATTTTATCCGCATACTTTTTAATAAGGGCGGGAGAGATCTCTGACGCTCGTTTTACAGGTTCTTCATAGAGGTATTCTTCATCGTAGAATTTATTTATTTCAAGGTGATCTGTAAGCGAGTAATATCTGATACCAAGCTCTGTCGCTCGTCTGACCATTTCTTCCGGTTCATTGCTTCCGTCGGGCGACAGATTTGAGTGATTGTGTACGTCCATCAGAATTTCTGATTCGTTCATTTTTGTTACCTTCCTTTTGCGGTTGCTTTATATCTATACATTTTCTATTTTACCACAAACAAAACCGTTTGTCTATTGAATATGAAATAAAATCCGTTATTTTGCAAAAAAACCGAGGAAATAAATTCCCCGGTTTTCTTTATTTGTTGTTGTCAAGATCATTGTTGACACCGTATGAAAGCGTCAGCAAACTGTCGCCGAGGTGTACATTTTCCACGATTATGTTTTTGTGCTCAACGTTAATATCATAGTGGGAGAAGTTCCAGAACGATCTAACGCCAAGCTCGGTAAGTCGGTCTACTATCTCTTTAGTGACCGATTTCGGAATGCAAAGAACTGCAACCTCCGGCTTGTTTTCACGGCAGAAGTCTTCAAGGTCGTCTATATCTGTGATGCTAAGCTTTCCGAGAGGATTGCCGACTATTTTTTTGTTGGAGTCGAATATGCCGACAAGGCTGCATCCGCTCTTTTCAAAGTTGATATGAACTGCCAAAGCAGTACCGAGATTACCCGCACCGATAAGAATGGTTTTTCTGTGCTTGTCAACTCCGAGGATACGACCGATCTCCTTTCGAAGCTCGGAAACATTGTAGCCATAGCCCTGTTGTCCGAAACCACCGAAGCAATTGAGATCCTGTCTTATCTGTGATGCGGTAATGTGCATTCTCTCCGACAATTCCCTTGAAGAAATTTTAGAGATCAGCTGATCCTCCAGTTCGCCGAGAAAGCGGTAGTAGCGGGGAAGTCTGCGTATTACTGAGTTAGATATGTTGATGCTTTTCGACAAGGTACTGCCTCCTTACAGTTTCTTATATTTACTGAATTACAGAGTTTCTTTCAGTCTGTTATTGATTTCGAGCAGGAAGTCCTCTGTGTTGACCTTTCTCTTGTTTTCAAGATTTGAAAGTACATAAAGGTCGCCGGTCATAACACCGTCTTCAATCGTCTTTATAGTAGCCTTTTCAAGCTTGTCCGCAAAGTCGGAAAGCTCCTTGTTGCCGTCAAGCTCGCCGCGTTTTCTTAATGCACCTGTCCATGCAAACAGAGTAGCTACCGAGTTTGTAGATGTTTCTTCGCCCTTTAAGTGCTTGTAGTAGTGACGTGTTACTGTGCCGTGTGCGGCTTCATACTCGTAAACGCCTGTGGGTGAAACGAGAACCGATGTCATCATACCGAGGCTTCCGAAAGCTGTAGCTACCATATCTGACATAACGTCACCGTCATAGTTCTTGCAAGCCCAGATATATCCGCCCTCAGAACGTACAACTCTTGCTACTGCGTCATCGATCAGTGTATAGAAGTATGTGATACCTGCGGCATCAAACTTTTCCTTGTATTCATTGTCGAATATTTCCTGGAAAATATCCTTGAATGTGTGGTCGTACTTCTTTGAGATCGTATCCTTAGTTGCAAACCAGATATCCTGCTTTGTATCAAGCGCAAAGTTGAAGCAGGCTCTTGCAAAGCTGGCGATACTTGCGTTTATGTTGTGAAGTCCCTGAATGATGCCGTCTGAGCCGCTGAACTTGTGGATAAGCTGTCTTGTTTCGTTGCCGTCCTTATCGGTTACAACAAGCTCTGCTGTGCTTCCGTCGGCAACCTTCATTTCGGAGTTCTTGTAAACATCGCCGTAAGCGTGACGCGCGATAGTTATAGGCTTTTTCCAGCCGGGGAGCAGAGGAGTGATACCCTTTACAATAATGGGCGCTCTGAATACTGTACCGTCAAGGATAGCACGGATGGTGCCGTTCGGCGACTTCCACATTTCCTTTAAGTTGTATTCTGTCATTCTCTGTGCGTTGGGAGTGATAGTAGCACACTTTACCGCAACGCCGTATTTCTTGGTGGCGTTTGCGGAATCGATCGTTACCTGATCGTTGGTTTCATTTCTGTGAACAAGACCGAGATCGTAATAATCTGTCTTTAAGTCAACATACGGGCAGATAAGTATATCCTTGATCATCTTCCAGATAATTCTGGTCATTTCGTCGCCGTCCATCTCAACGATGGGGGTGGTCATCTGAATCTTTGCCATTATAGCTGTTCCTTTCGATATTACTTGTTGTGCTTAGTGTAGTTAAGCAGACCGCCTGCGAGCATCATACCCTTGCCGCGCTCGGATAATTCGCAGGTAACTTCGTATTCTGTACCCTTTGTTATATTTTTTACGGTTATCTTTGTACCGTTTTCTATAGCGTTTCTTATTCCGGGAAGTTCAAGAACATCGTCACGGTCGATCTTGTCGTAATCGGCTTCATTTACAAAGCACAGAGGAAGAATGCCGTTATTTATAAGGTTCTGTCTGTGGATACGGGCAAACGACTTGCAGATTATAGCCTTTACGCCGAGGTAGAGAGGGGCGAGAGCTGCGTGTTCTCTTGATGAGCCCTGACCGTAGTTAGCGCCGCCGACAATAATGCTCTTTCCGAGCTCCTTTGCTCTTGTCGGGAATGTTTCGTCGCATACGGTAAAGCAGTATTCCGAAATCGCGGGGATATTTGAACGCAGAGGTAATATCTTTGCGCCGGCAGGCATAATATGGTCTGTAGTGATATTGTCGCCGACCTTCAGAGAAACCTCGGCCTTGATATCTTCAGCGAGAGGAACATTTATGGGGAACGGTTTTATGTTGGGTCCTCTGAGGACTTCTACATCGGGAGCTTCCTCGGGCGAAGCGGGAGGAACTACCATATTGTCGTTTATCAGGAACTTTTCGGGCATTATATAAGGAGGCATATCTCCCGCAAGTCTGGGATCTGTAAATACGCCTGTGAGCGCCGAGATAGCGGCTGTTTCGGGAGAAACAAGGTAGATCTGACCGTCCTTTGTTCCGCTTCTGCCTAAGAAGTTTCTGTTGAAGGTACGCAGTGAGATACCCTTTGAATTAGGCGACTGACCCATACCTATGCACGGACCGCAGGCACTCTCAAGTATTCTTGCACCGGCACTGATGAGTATCGATAATGCGCCGCAGTCTGCAAGCATATTGAAGACCTGCTTTGAGCCGGGAGCGATCGAAAGGCTGACATCGGGATGTACCGTCTTGCCCTTTAATATATGAGCAACCTTCAGCATATCCTGTAAGGAGGAGTTGGTACATGAACCGATACATACCTGATCTATCTTGATAGCACCGATCTCCTTAACAGTCTTTACATTGTCGGGGCTGTGAGGACAAGCTGCCATAGGAACAAGCTCGGAAAGATCAATGTTGATCTCTTCGTCGTATACGGCATCGGGATCTGCGCTGAGAGCAACGAAGTCTTCTTCACGATCCTGTGCCTTCAAGAAAGCAAGAGTTGTTTCATCGGAGGGGAATATAGATGTTGTAGCACCGAGTTCCGCGCCCATATTGGTAATTGTTGCACGCTCGGGTACGCTGAGGCTCTTTACGCCTTCGCCGCAGTATTCGATAACCTTGCCCACACCGCCTTTAACGGACATTATCTGAAGTACCTTTAAGATCACGTCCTTTGCGGAAACCCAGTCGTTCAGTTTTCCTGTGAGGTTTACCTTTACTACTTTGGGCATTGTTATGTAATATGCACCGCCGCCCATTGCGACAGCAACGTCAAGACCGCCTGCACCCATTGCGAGCATACCGATACCGCCGCCTGTGGGAGTGTGGCTGTCAGAGCCGATAAGGGTCTTGCCCGGCTTGCCGAAACGTTCAAGGTGAACCTGGTGGCAGATACCGTTGCCGGGACGTGAAAAATAAATTCCGTGCTTCTTTGCAACACTGCCTATGTATCTGTGGTCATCGGCATTTTCAAAGCCTGACTGGAGCGTGTTGTGATCGATATAAGCGAGCGAACGCTCTGTCTTTACTCTGTCTATGCCCATAGCTTCAAACTGAAGATATGCCATTGTACCGGTAGCGTCCTGGGTCAGAGTCTGGTCGATGCGCAGACCTATTTCTGTGCCTTTTATCATCTCACCGTCAATTATGTGATCCTTGATGATTTTTTCGGTAAGGGTAAGTCCCTTGCTTTCGTTGTTTCCCATTTTTGTCCTCCTGAAAAAAAGATTACAGTTAATTATACATTATATTAAAGTAAAAGTCAAGAATCTGCACAGCTTTATGAAAGAATGAAGAATAAGAATTGCAAATTTCGTTTAGTCATATTGCACAAGCGCAAATACGGTTTATTATCGGATATATAGAAAATTTTATCCGTAAGTGCAAATTTGAGAAAATAAATCCGATACGGTTGACTTCAACAGTGGAGATATTGTATAATTCAAATGTATATCCTGTATTTGCGGGGAATTTTACGAGGCGTATTTTAATGCAGATTGTAAAAAATTACCGAAAGGAAAATATATGTCCGTAAAAAAGAAAATAACATTAACAGCAATTATTGCAGCGGTGTCGGTGCTGGCAAGCGGATGCGGCAAGGCTATGATACTTGAAAACAAAGCGTCCGACATCGAATGCAATGATAATATAATAAGCGGGGTCGCTTTTAGCAAAACCGAGATAAAGCCGGCAGAAAGCATACCAGATCAGACAGGCTCTCATCAGACGACTGTCGTTACATCAACGACAAAAGCGGCTGCTTCACAGCAAACGAAGCCTGAAACCGTACAAACGACCGTGTCTTCTTCCGAAACCTCATATAAAGAAAACTCATACGATGAGCCGTCAGAAGAAACGATCTATGCTATTCCGGACAGTACGAAACCGCCGGTTTCGATAGTCGAAACCAAAACCGAGCCACCTGCGACCGTGCTTCAAACAACCGAAAGCACGTCACAAAAACCTATGCCCGAGCCTGACAGCGACAGCGTTCCTTCATCTACAGACAGTCTGCCTGTAAACAGCTACACGGCGCTGAATTATAACGAGGTGAAGGGCGTATGGATATGGTATTCCGAACTGTACCCGATTCTTACCGGAAAACGCGAGTCACAGCTCAGAAGCGGTATAGGTGAGTATTATGATAACTGTCTTTCGCTTGGCATCAATACGGTCTATGTTCATGTCCGCCCTTTCGGCGATGCAATATATAAATCCGACTATTTTCCATGGTCGAAATACTGCACAGGCTATATCGGAGAAGATCCCGGCTATGATCCGCTCAACATAATGATAGAAGAAGCTCACGCAAGAGGTATATCATTTCAGGCGTGGGTCAACCCGTTGCGTTGTTATCAGGAAGATGACGCTCCTTATGTCAGCACATCATATAAGACAGGTCAGTGGTATGATACCAAAGACGGCGACTACATTGTCAAGGTAAACTCATATTGGTGGCTCAACCCTGCGTATAAGGAGGTAACAGACCTTATTGCAAACGGAGCGGCAGAGCTTGTTTCGAGATATGATGTAGACGGTGTTCATATAGACGATTATTTTTACCCTACAACCGATGAAACATTTGACAGCATCGCTTTTGGCGCTTCTTCGTACAGCAGTCTGTCGCAGTTCAGGCTGGATAATTGCAGCCGCATGGTAGCGGGTATGTACAATGCGGTGAAGTCACACAATCCGACTGCATTGTTCGGAGTCAGCGCACAGGGAAATGTAACTAACAACGAAACACAGCTTTATGCGGATGTGAAGAAATGGTCTGAGGAAAGCGGTTATGTTGATTACATGGCACCGCAGATCTATTACGGCTTTGATAATAGCGGTCAGCCGTTTGAGCAAGTCGTTGAACAGTGGGACAAAATGCTTGCAGGTACAGGCAAAACGCTTATACCCGGTCTTGCAGTGTACAAAATAGGCACTGAGGACGAATGGGCAGGCGACGGCAGATACGAATGGATAAACAATACGCAGATCATTAAACGACAGATAGAAATGTCACAGAATACCGCAAACTACGGCGGTGTCATACTTTATAGCTATAAGTTCATATTTGAACCCGACAGCAGTGTAGGAACTGCTGTTGAAAACGAAATAGCGGCGTTCAAGCCGCTCCTTACACAGTGACAGTCAACACGGAAGGAAGAGCAATAAATGAGAAAAAGAACAGTCGGAATAATTGCAGGCGCTTTGTCTGTGATAATGTTGCTTTCACAAATGAGCGTGATGGCGCAGGAAAACGATACAGATGAAAAAGCTTCAACCGAACAGTCGCAACAGGCGAAGCCGCAAACCGCCGAGCCGAAGTTTACATTGTCGGATGAGCTGAAGGCTACAGTAGTAAATCTTGGCGATTTTGAAGCTGAGAAGTTCAGCGAAAATTTTTCTGCTAAGCTTGATACGCTTATAAGCTACGGAATGAACGGAGTATACATAAATCCTTATGACAAGAAAGTTTCATATTTCACAACAAATATGAACAAAGACAGTGACAGGCTTGAAAAAGCACTCGCTGTCGCAACAAAAAAGGGAATGCAGAGGTTTGTGTATTTCGATGTCAACAGAGCAATGTCAGCTTGTCCGGAAGGCGAGGATAAGTATGACTTTCTGGTGAGTGAAGCGCATAAATTTGCTCTCAGGTACAGATGCAACGGAATAATTCTTACAGGATTTTACGGTTCAAACAATAACGCCGTATATGACGAATACATGAAGAAGGGTTCGGGGATAGGCTATAAAAACTGGCTATTTGACAGTGTCGAATACAAATTCGCTACAGTCAGTGAGGTTATTCATCTTTCGGATAATTCGATAGCGGTAGGTCTGGATGCTAAAGACGTTTGGGCTAATTCATCAAGAAACGAAAAAGGAAGCGATACCTCCGCTAAATATTCGGCATATTATAACGGTTATGCCGATACCAAGACATTTGTCGAAAAAGGACTGGCGGACTTTATCGTGGCAAATGCTTCCGGTTCGCTTGATGATGCCGTTGTTGGATTTGATGAGGTTTGCTCGTGGTGGAGCGATGTAGCCAAAACAGCCGATATACCGTTGTATATTGTTCATCATAACGAAAAAATAGGAACAGGCGAAGCAGGCTGGGGAATTGAGGATCAGCTCTTAAAACAGCTTGCGAAAGCCGATGAGCTTGATAATTATTCGGGCAGTGTTTTCTATTCCGAGAAATCACTTGAAGAAAACCCGATGGGAACTACCGATACACTGACAAAATATTTCAATGAGCAGATAAACGTTGACAGCCTTTTTGAGGATCTGGAAATGACCTCGCCGTATTATACGAATTATTCTACAGATGATACATCTGTTGCGTTTATGGGTACATTCGATGAAAACTTCGACGTTTATTTTGACGGTGAAAAGCTGACGCTTAACGAAGCGGGCAACTTCTATTTTGAAAAGCAGCTTGAAGTCGGAATGAATACTTTCGTCATTACACACAAGGGCAAGACGATAAACTATAATATAGAGCGAACCATCAACGTGCTGAAATCTGTCGGTAGCTCGGTTTCGGAGGGCAAGACACTGAGTGTTGACGGAGGCACATCCGTATCGATTTTGGCTGTCGCCTATAAAGGCTCATACGCTACCGCTACTCTCGGCGGTACTACTATTGAGCTTACCGAAAACGCTAAATCCGATGCAGTTGATATCAACTCCTCGTATGCTGCATTTACAGGTAAGATTACCGTTCCCGAGGGAATTGTCGATGAAGAGCAGTACCTTGGAAATATTGAAATATCAGCCTCTTATGCAGGATATTCACGAACATATATTGGCGCTGAGGTAACAGTAAACGCTGTAAAGCTTCCTGAGAAAAACGTTGAAATCATCGATGAAATACCTGCGGATCAGAGTTCGTTCGGCGATTCCGAAGTTGTCGGAAAGCTCTCGCCTGCAATTTCGGAAGACACAGATGTTACTTATGTTAAGCTGAATAAGAATTTTGCTTATATTTACGACGGAAATAATACAGATTCTGTTAATCCTCCGAATGTCGGACAGCTTCCCGAGGGAACACTCGACTATTATAAAAGCGAATGGGACGATTATTATGTGACCACCTCGGGCAAGCGTTTCCTTAAGGAGGACGCTGACCTTGTGAGCGGTGTCGGAATGGGCGAAAATCCGCTTGTTGTAAAGGCAATAGGCAACTCGGGCGGCGATTCATTTATACAGATGTCGCTTGAAGACCGTTCTTCTTTCACTGTGACTCCTATCGGCAATGAATATTATACGGGCGTTGACGGCGATTTCAATTTAGATGATTTTACCGCTCAATATATTTATGTTACTTTTGATAATGTAACTTCAGTCACATCACTTCCCGATTTTGATAACTGTACTGTATTCAGTGCCGGCGAATGGCAGCAGGTGGAAGTTGACGGCGTTATGAAGTTCAGGCTTGTGCTGAAGCTCCGTCAGCCCGGTGTATACGCGGGAAACAGCGCTACATATGACTCTGACGGCAATCTTATGTTCAAGTTTGAGATACTCACAAACGATATCACAAATATGACTATAGTAATCGATCCGGGACACGGTGTATCGGAATACGGCTATGACGACCCCGGTGCTATAGGTCATATCGAAGAAGCGGGTGCTAACCTTGCGGTCGCAAAGCTTGTTGAAGCCAAACTCAAAGAGCTTGGCGTAAATGTTGTAAGACTCAATACCGAGTCCGAATTTTATGATACGATGAGAAGACCGTATTATGCGCGAGATTACGGCTGCGACCTTTATATAGCTATCCATTCCAACAAGGCAGGCTCGGAAGATGCCAGAGGCACAGAATGCTATTACTATACTTCATATTCTCAGCCGCTTGCCGAGTCGCTTACAAGACACGTTTCATCTTATTTCAGCAACAGTGTTTATTCTGACGGAGCTGATTGTAACAGAGGTGCTCAGTACAGCTATATGTGGACGACAAAGCAGCAGGATTTCCCGTCTGTGCTTATAGAGATGGGATTTGTAAGCAACTATGAAGATGCTATGGCGCTTGCAAATTCTACCGATCAAGACGGCATTGCACAGGCTATTGTTGACGGAATACAGGAATATGTAACAAGAAGCGGTGTTTCTTCTTACTGATAATTGCAAATGCGGCAGGTCATATGCTTGCCGCATTTGTGCATATGCAGAGCCTTTTTTTGCGAAAGAAACAAAAAAGACTTGCAATTTTCACTCTCTTTTGCTATAATGTTAATGTGCTATGCAAAGGGCTATCGCGCCCGTTGCAAATATAATATTTTTTTAAACAGAAATGGGGACTTTCAATGCCGGCAAATATAGTTGTAGGAACTCAATGGGGTGACGAAGGTAAGGGCAAGATAATCGATATTATCGCATCAAGAGCTGATGTTGTAGTGCGTTCACAAGGCGGTAACAACGCAGGTCACACTGTAGTGAATGACGGTCAGACTTACAAGCTTCACCTTATTCCTTCGGGCATTCTCTATAAAAACACGCCCTGCCTTATCGGCGCAGGTGTGGTTCTTGATCCTAAGGATCTTTTATCCGAAATCGACAACCTTTCATCCAGAGGCGTTTCTTTTGATAATCTGAAGATAGATCCCAGAGCTCATGTCGTAATGCCCTGGCATATAACGCTCGACGGACTTTCAGAAAAGTTCAGAGGCAATTCCGATATAGGTACTACAAAGCGCGGCATAGGTCCTTGCTATATGGATAAATATGAACGTTGCGGTATCCGTGTTTACGACCTTGTTCACCCTGAGGTTTTTGCTGAAAAGGCAAGAATGACAGGCAAGCTCAAGAACAAGATAATCACAGAAGTGTATGGCGGCGAACCTCATGACATCGAAGCTATCATAAAGGAATACACCGAATACGGTAAGCGTCTGGCAAAGTATGTAGATGATGTATCGGTTATCGTTTATGAAGCCGCTAAGGCAAACAAGACGATAATGTTTGAGGGCGCACAGGCTACGCTCCTTGATATTGACTTCGGTACTTATCCTTATGTTACATCATCACACCCCTTATCTGCAGGCGTTTGTGTCGGTACAGGCGTTGGTCCTATGATAATATCTAACATCATAGGTGTTGCAAAGGCTTATACCACAAGAGTCGGCAAAGGTCCTTTCCCGACAGAGCTTGATGATGAGATAGGCGAAACTATAAGAAACAAGGGCGGCGAGTTCGGAACCACTACAGGCAGACCCAGAAGAACGGGTTGGTTTGACGCTGTAATCGTACGTCACTCAGTCAGAGTAAACGGACTTTCTTCACTTGCTATCAATAAGCTGGATACACTCGGTGGCATCGGCGACCTCAAGGTCTGCGTTGCATATAAAAAGCCTGATGGCACTGTTATCGAAAATTTCCCTGCAGCGCTTGAAGAACTTGCAGATTGCACACCGGTATACGAAACGCTTAAGGGTTTTGACGATGATATTTCAGCTTGCCGCAGTTTTGACGAACTGCCCGATGCTTGCAGGAAGTATATCGAAAGACTGGAAGAGCTCTGCGATTGTCATATTTCAATGGTAGGTGTAGGTCCTGACAGAGAACAGATAATCGAAAGATAACAAAGCTTTAGGACGTGTTTGATTGAATATCCTTTTTATAGGAGATGTCGTGGGGCAGAAGTCCTGCGCAAATCTCAGAGAAAAATTGCCTTTTCTCAAAAGAGAATATAACATTGATACTGTTATAGCAAACGGTGAAAACTCCGCAGACGGAAACGGCATAACGCCTGTAACGGCAAAATACCTTCTTGACAGCGGGATCGATTGTGTTACAACGGGAAACCATTGCTTCAGAAGAAAGGAAATGGATGCCTTCTACGAAACATCGGACATAGTGATCCGACCGGCAAATTTCCCGGATGAAGTAGTCGGTAAAGGATATACTGTACTTGATCGCGGCAGATATTCGATATGTGTTATAAATCTTATGGGTGTTGTTTTTATGCAGAACCTTGAAAATCCTTTTCACTGCATCGACAGGATTCTGAGCGAAATCAAATCAAAGGTAATAATTGTAGACTTCCATGCGGAAGCTACTTCGGAGAAAAGGGCGCTCGGACATTATCTTACCGGCAGGGTTTCAGCCGTGCTCGGTACACATACACACGTCCAGACAGCAGATGAAGAGATACTTGACGGTCGCACAGGATATATTACCGATGTCGGTATGACAGGTGTTATCGATTCGGTTCTCGGCATCAAAAAAGAGATCATAATAAACAATATGATAACGGGATATCCGCAGAGATATGAATATGCAGAAGGCAGATATTATATCTGCGGCGCGGTTATTTCGGTTGATGAAAAAACAGGTATCTGTACTTCAATAAAGAGGATCAGATACTGAATATAAATTACCGGGAGGTTTAAAATGGAAGTAGTAAAAGTTTCAGCAAAATCCGTACCTAAGTCGGTTGCAGGCGCAATAGCAGCAGTTATCCGTGAAAACGGTGAAGTTGAAGTTCAGGCTGTTGGCGCAGGTGCTTCTAATCAGGCAGTAAAAGCTATAGCAATATCCAGAAGCTATATGGCATTGTCCGGCGTGGATCTTGTGTGCATCCCTGCTTTCACTACCGTAAGCATCGACGGCGAGGAACGCACAGCAATGAAGTTTATCGTTGAATGCCGATAAACTTTTGTTTATGGTAACTTAAGAGGAGAATTTTTTCCGGCTGTTCCGGCACCGCTCTGACGTTTTGTTGTCAGAGCGGATTTTTTTGTATATATCCTCCTTGCAGGCAGATTATATAAATACAGAAAACGGAGGTATATATGACAGACATTATAATAATCGACCGTCATGAAGAACTGTCGTTGCTTGCGGTCGAAGCCTTATCGGGTTCGTTTGAAATACGTTTTTGTGCTGAAAGGTCGCTGTACAAGACCGGTACGGGTCAAGCGCTCAATATATGGAGAACCGACAGGCTCAACGGGCTGATAACGGAAAACTGCATAATCGTTCTGGGCGAAAAGTGCATAAGTTTGCCCCCGATAATACCGGGCAGTGCTATATTTGTTGCTAATGCTATGAATAAGGAACAGATGTCTGCCCTTGCAAGCGTCACCGATAATGTAATTACTTGCGGTAATCTTGTTATGGATACGGTTTCATATACAAGCGTTACAGATGACACTGTTACCGTTTCGTTCGGCAGGACTTTTACAACATTATCGGGCAGAGAAGTACAACCATTTGAAATGCCTGTTTGTCGGAACAATAATGAGAGCATCTATTCCATGCTTGCTGTGACTGCTTTACGGGTTCTCCTTGATGCCCCGGACCTCAGAAATCAGCTTCTGTGATACGGATATAAAATCTGCCCGATATACTTGTAATTTTCTTGCGTCTGGTGTATAATGTATATGATAACATTATAGTAGTGTAGTGTGCCCTCCGGCACATTTAAAATCATAACTTGTAACGCAGCACTTATTTGCTTGCGGGAAAGGCAGTATAAGTATGAATAAAAAGGTTAATCGTACAGGTGCAAGCCTGAGAATTTCAAATGACGTACTTACAAAAATTGCAGAAGTTGCTGCTACAGAGATCAGGGGTGTTGCCTCTGAGGGGGAACATCTTGTTGTAAGTGATAAGAATATGGCGCAGATCACCGGAAAACTTATGCCGTCTTCTCCTGTTAAGGCTGTGCTTAAGAACGATTCCGTTGAAGTAACGGTAAACATTGTCGTATTACAAGGATTTAAAGCGGAAAATGTAGCACAGTCGGTTCAGGAGAGCGTAAAGTCCGCTATACAGAACATGGCCGGAATTTCCGTATCAAAGGTTAATGTAAAAATTGCTGATATTATGCTTTCTAAGTCAGCTGAATAAATAAAGGAAAATAAATTAAATGGCAGAAAGAAAACTTACACGTCACGAAATGAGAGAAGCGGCATTGCTGATCCTTTTCCAGAGAAAACTTAATCCGGAAACTCTTGATGAACTGCTTGAGGACTGCAAGGAATCATTTGAGATGGAATATAACTCGCAGTCGGTAAAGCTCGCAAACGGGGTAGAAGAACACGAAGATGAGCTTAATGCAATAATAGAGAGCTATTCGCCGTCAAGAAAGCTCGACAGGATTTCCTACATAAATCTTGCTATCATGAAGATAGCTGTTTATGAGATGAAGTACTGTCCGTCAGTTCCGGATAAGGTTGCAATAAACGAAGCGATAGAATTTGCCAAGGAATATACGGACAAGGCAGATGTGCGCTTTATAAACGGAGTGCTCAATTCTTACTACAAGGATAGTCTTAACAACAAGGAACAGCCTGATGTCTGAATTTTTTACCGTAACCGTTTCACAGGTCACAAGACGACTTTCAATGCTTGTAAAAGGTGATAAAGCACTGTCCGATGTTTATGTTGCGGGAGAAATATCAAACTTTACTCTGCATAAAGCGTCAGGTCATATGTATTTTACACTTAAGGATGAAACTTCATCCATAAAATGTGTTATGTTTGCAGGAAAAGCCGCAGGTCTAACTTTTATGCCGTACAGCGGTCAGAGCGTAATAGTACACGGCGGTGTAAATGTATATGAACGTGACGGTGCAAATCAGATATATGTAAATGAGATCATCGAAAAGGGTCAGGGAGAGCTTGCGCTTGCCTTTGAAAAGGCAAAGAGGGAGCTTGAAGCAGGCGGATATTTTGACAGAAAACGTCCGATACCGAAACAACCGCATAAGGTCTGTCTGATAACGGCAGAAAAAGGTGCGGCTCTTCAGGATATGCTCAATATCATCGCAAGGCGCAGACCGATACTTGAAGTAGTGTTTATCCCTGTGACCGTGCAGGGTGCATATGCACCTGCAACACTTATAAACGGCATTACGGCGGCACAAACGACAGGCGCTGACCTTATCATAATAGGCAGGGGCGGCGGTTCTGCGGAGGACTTGTCGTGTTTTAATGACATAGCATACGCGAAAGCGCTATACAGCAGTGAAATACCGACAATATCGGCAGTGGGACATGAAACGGATTTTACAATATCGGATTTTGTTGCGGATCTGCGTGCGCCGACACCGTCTGCAGCGGCTGAAATTGCCACATCGATCACCTGTGAGGATCTTAACGAACATATAGAGCTGACATACGACAAGCTCAGCGATATAGTTCACTCTCAGATAGAGGGGTATGAACAGCTGATAGACGGCTATCAGCGACATATATCGGCATACAGCCCGATAAATCGTCTTGAACGGTCGCAAAGAGAGCTTGAATTGCTCGGCGGCAAGATCAAAACAGCAATAAGCGCAACTGTTCACCGCAATGAGGTGCTTATTGAAGGCTACACAGATAAGATAGAAGCGCTTAGTCCTGTGAATGTACTCAGACGAGGATACAGTGCCGTTACCTTAAACGGAAAAGCTGTAAACAGCGTTGATGATATATCTGTCGGCGGCACTGTAGAAATACTGATGTCGGACGGCACTGCAAGAGCTATGATAACAAAAACAGAAAAAAGCAATGAGGTGCATATTAAATGAGCTTTGAAACAGCGATGAAAAGACTCGACGAGATATCGGTGCAGATGGAACAGCCTGATATCACACTCGACAACTCGATGAAATGCTATAAAGAAGCGGTGGAGCTTATCGCGTTCTGTCGCAAGTATATTGACGAAGCCAAGCTTACTGTGCAGAAGCTGGAAGAGGCGTAATATGCAGATAAAACTGATCGGCACTCCTTCGACAAAAGAAGAATTTGAGGCTATGTTCAAGGCATACCGCGAATATTTTGAGGAACAGCTGAAAGCTGTCTGCAATTCGTTCTGCGACAGCGGCGCGAAATACAAGGCGCTTTATGATGCGGCGGCATACAGTCTGGAAGCGGGCGGTAAGCGTATAAGACCCGTGCTTGCATTCGAGATGTGCCGTGTGTGCGGGGGAGATCCGTCCGATGCACTCCCGGCGGCGATCGCTATTGAAATGATACACACGTTTTCTCTTATACATGATGATCTGCCTTGTATGGATAACGATGATATGAGAAGAGGCAGACCGAGCTGTCATAAGGCTCACGGCGAGGCGGTAGCACTTCTTGCGGGTGACGCGCTGACAGCATATGCGGGAAAGATCATATGTGACAGTAGCCTTTCTGCTGATAGAAAAGCCGCTATGATACAGGTACTTTATGACAGGACTATCGGTATGATAGAGGGTCAGACGATCGATATCGACGGCAACTTTGATACACTTGACGGGCTTATTTCAATGTACGAGATGAAGACCTCGGAGTTACTGACAGCTGCCTGTGTTATGGGTTGCATAGCGGCAGGAGCTGACAAGAAAAAGATATCCGCCGCAACAGCGTATGCTCACGACCTGGGACTGGCATTTCAGATAGTTGACGACATACTTGATGTGACATCTACTTCAGAAGAACTCGGTAAGCCTGTAGGAAGTGACGAAGAGCAGAACAAGACGACAAGCATTACATTGCTCGGACTTGAAAAAGCGAAAGAGCTTGCCGAAAAGTATACGCATGGTGCGGAAAATGCACTTGCGGAATTTGACGATACAGAATTTCTGAAAAAACTGACGGATCTGCTTTTAAGCAGAAAGAAATGATAAGGGTATTTATACCTTGAGGAGTTCAATATAAATGAGAACTGATCAGATAAATGTAATTTTACTTATTGCGCTTATAAGCTGGGGCACTGCGCAGATAATAAAGACATTCATACATTTTATCAAGACGAAGAGCTTTAAGGCGGAACGTCTTACTGGTGCCGGCGGTATGCCGTCGGCACATTCGGCTACCGTCTGTGCTACAGCGATAACAACTTGCAGAGTATGCGGCATATGCTCACCGGAGTTTGCACTTGCAATGATACTTGCAATGGTCGTAATGTATGATGCTATGGGCGTCAGACGCTCGGCGGGGCTTCAGGCAAAGGAGATCAACCGTTTAAGGCGTGTGGTAAATGAGCTTGATGAAGAGTTTATGGATAAATTCGACGACAAGGTCGATGAGATAGAAGAAAAGAAGCCCGAAGAGATTCATGAACTCAAGGAGTTTTTAGGTCACACTCCTCTTGAGGTTCTTTGCGGTGCTTTGCTCGGAATACTTATAGCTATGGCTGTACCGATACAGGTGGTCGGCTGACAGTACATCAATCAGGTGAATTAAATTGATATTGAAAAACGATATGTCTGCCGAGTACCTGAAGTCGCTTAACCCTGAACAGCGTAAAAAGCTGTGTTCAGAGATAAGGCAGCTTCTTGTAAAAACAGTAACAGTAAACGGCGGTCATCTTGCGTCCAATCTCGGAACAGTCGAGCTTACGGTGGCAATGCACACGGTTTTTGACTCTCCGAAGGATAAATTTGTTTTTGATGTGGGACATCAATCCTACACTCATAAGATAATAACAGGCAGAGCAGGAAAAATGAATACACTGCGCTGTGAAGGCGGGCTGTCAGGCTTTCCTAAAGCGGAAGAGTCGGAGCACGATGCTTTTATCGGCGGTCACAGCAGTATTTCTATTTCTGCGGCGCTCGGAATTGCAAAGGGTATGCAACTTAACGGCGACGATCACAGCGTGGTCGCGGTTATCGGTGACGGTGCATTTACCGGCGGCGAAGCATATGAGGGTATGAATAATGCGGGTAAAAGTGACTGCAATCTTATAGTTGTTCTAAACGACAATGAGATGTCAATATCCAAAAATACCGGCGCACTGGCGCTGTATCTTGCACAGATACGCTCAACAAGGAAATATTACAGCACAAAGACTTCCGTCAAGAATGTGCTTGATAAAACTCCAATTATTGGTAAAGGACTTGGCAAGGCGGCAAAAGGCACAAAGCAGTTGCTAAAATTTGCTATTTATCACTCAAATCTGTTTGAGAATTTCGGCTTCAAGTATCTCGGTCCTATTGACGGACATAATCTTGATGAGCTTACAGAGGCACTGATGGTTGCAAAGATGATGCACAAGCCGTGCCTTGTTCATATTTACACGAAAAAAGGAAAGGGCTATGCGCCTGCCGAAAATAATTCAGGCGAATATCATGGGTTGCCGCCCAAAAATCAATGCGGAGGTGACGGCGAGTGCTTTACCGAAGCATTCGGAAAAACGCTTCTTTCACTTGCTGAAAAGGATAAGAATATATGCGCTGTGACAGCCGCAATGAAATATGGCACGGGACTTCAGTACTTCTCCAAGGCTTTTCCCGAACGCTTTTTTGATGTCGGGATTGCAGAACAGCACGCTGTAACATTCTGTGCCGGACTTGCAAGTCAGGACAAACTTCCTGTTTTCGCTGTATATTCGTCATTCTTACAGCGCTCATACGACCAGCTTATACACGATTGTGCTATAGAAAACCGTCATGTTGTTCTCGGCGTTGACAGGGCGGGTTTTGTCGGCGAGGACGGAGAAACACATCACGGGCTTTTTGATGTTGCTATGCTGTCAACCGTTCCTAACGCAACTATCTATTCGCCGTGTGATACAGCCGAGCTTTCGGTCTGTCTTGAACACGCTCTGTACTGTGATACAGGCATATCGGCGGTGCGATATCCGAGAGGCTGCGAGCTTTCGCATTCTGATACCAATAATTACTGTGATTATAAATATATTTCAGGCAGAAATAAAAAGCTTGTTTTCATATACGGTAGAATAACCGCATACGCAAAAGAGCTCAACAACACTGCTGATATATTACAAGCGATAAAGATTTACCCCATATCTAATGAAATTATAGATATATGCCTTAAATACGATGAAATATATGCCTTTGAAGAGGGCGAAAAAGAGGGCGGCATTGCACAGAAGCTGTGCACCGCGTTAACTCTTGCGGGATATAAGGGCAAATTTTCTATTACTGCCGTTGACGGATTTATCCGTCATGCAAGCGTTACATCGCAGCTCCATAATGCGAAGCTTGATACCGACTCAATGAGAGAGATCATAGGAGGATAATATGCCAAAAAGACTGGATGTTTATCTTTCCGACAACAATATTGTAAAAAGCCGCAGTCTTGCCGCTACTCTGATAAAACAGGGGAGTGTTGAGGTAAACGGCAGGATATGCTCAAAGCCGTCGTTTACTGTAAATGACGATGATACCGTAAAAATCATCGGTGAACTGCCTAAATATGTCGGCAGAGGCGGACTCAAATTAGAAAAAGCATTATCTCATTACAGACTGCATCTTGATGGTGCTGTCTGCATTGATATAGGTGCATCTACAGGCGGATTTACCGATTGTATGCTCAAAAACGGCGCTGAAAAGGTTTATTCCGTAGATGTCGGTACTGACCAGCTTGATGAAAAGCTCAGGAACGACAGCCGAGTAATTTCTATGGAAAAGACCGATATAAGAAACTGTGTCGGCATATTGCCGCAGGTCGACTTTATAAGTATAGATGTATCCTTTATATCACTTAAGCTTGTTTTGCCGACTGCATTTGCACTACTTAAGGATGGCGGCGAGTGCGTGGCACTTATAAAGCCGCAGTTTGAAGCGGGAAAAGCGCATCTCAGCAAAAACGGTATTGTGCGTGATATCAAAGTACAAAAAAAGGTCTGTGAAGAAATTGCTGAATTTGTGACAACACTCGGTTTTGAACACGGTGAGGTTATCGCTTCTCCTATCGCAGGCGGTGACGGCAATTCCGAATATCTGATATTTTTAAAACGACCGAAAGCGGGTGACAGGCTTTGAAAGTAATGATATGTGCAAACCTTGGTAAACAGAGAAGCCGCAAAGCGGCAGCAGACGCCTGCTCAAAGCTTATTGATCTGGGTTTTCAGCCCCTTATTGAAAAGCAATATGAAAGTGCTATAAAAGTTGACGGAGCAGTCTATTGTGAAACTGACAAGCTTATAAACGAATGTGATATGTTTATGACTATCGGCGGTGACGGTACTATTCTGAAATGGGGGCAGAAAGCCGCAATGTGCGGAAAACCCCTTCTTGGAATAAATACAGGCAGGCTTGGCTTTATGACTTCTATAGAAAGCGACGAGCTTGAAACGCTTGAACGGCTCAGAACCGGCGATTACAGCATAAGCAGAAGAATGCTGCTTGATATAGAGTATGAGGGAAGAGGAAAATTCAGTGCCATAAATGACGTTGTGTTCAGCAAGTGTCGGTATTCAAAGCTTCCTGAATTTATTGTATCGGTCGAAGAGTACGAGGTCACAAAGATAAGGGCAGACGGTATAATTTTCAGCACACCGGCAGGCTCAACAGCTTACTCGCTCTCTGCCGGCGGTCCTATCATATCACCTGATGCACAATGTATTGAATTTACTCCGCTGTGCGCGCATTCGCTATTCGGAAGACCGATGATCTTTTCTTCCGACTCTGAGATAACGGTACGTTTTTCCGCGTATGAAAACAGCGGTGTTTCACTAAGTATAGACGGCAACGATGATATGGACTTCAACGAGGGCGAAACGATAAAGATAAGACGCTCAAAACATGAGCTGTCACTGATCGATATAAACGGAAGCAGTTTTTATAAAGCTGTTCACAATAAGCTTATGCGTCCGCTGAAATGATCGACAGAGGGGTGATATTGTGAAAAAGAAAAGACAAGCTGAGATATTGAGAATAATATCCACAAACGAAGTCGAAACGCAGGAGATGCTTCTTAAACTGCTCCGGGAACGCGGTTACGACGTAACGCAGGCTACCGTATCGCGTGACATAAACGAAATGAACATAGAAAAAACCGTATCTGCAAACGGTATCAATTGTTACGCAAAGGCCGAAAAGGTACATACCGTAAAATTTCACAATATCATTTCGGAGGCAGTAGTCAGTATCGACTATGCTATGAACATCGTTTCGATAAAATGTCACAGCGGTCTTGCAAATGCGGCGTGTGCCGGACTTGATATGATGAATTTGTCATATGTTGTCGGCACTATTGCAGGCGATGATACGATTTTCGTGTTGACGCGCACAGAGAGTGATGCAAGAATGCTCACGCGTCATCTTAAGGAATTACTTTAATGTAAGGAGGTCGGCGTTTTGCTAAGAGAATTGTCAATTGAAAATCTTGCGGTTATCGAAAAGGCGTCGATCGCCTTTGATGATAAGCTTAATGTATTTACAGGCGAAACAGGTGCAGGTAAGAGCATACTTATAGGCGGCATAAACGCAATACTCGGCGGCAGGGTAAGTAAGGATATTGTCAGAGCGGGAGCAGATAAGGCAGTTGTTACAGGTCTTTTTGACGATCTGCCGCAGACCGTTGTCGACAAGCTTTCAGAAAATGGTTTTTCTGTCGAGGACGAGCTTTTATTGCAGCGTGATATACATTCTGACGGAAAAAGCACTGCAAGAATAAACGGCAGGGCAACTACTGTTTCAATATTACGCGATATTGCCGCAGAGCTTATCGACATACACGGTCAGCATGATAACCGTCTTCTGATGGACAGTGATAATCAGCGGGAAATCCTTGATGATTACGGCAAAAACGATGAACTGCTCAAAGAGTACGGTGCAGCATTCAAGGAATTTTCGGTGCTGTCGCGTAAGATAAAGGAAGTCAGCCGCAAGAAGACTGAGTCGCTTGAAAAAGCAGAGCTGCTCAGAGAACGACTTGAAGAGCTTGACAGATACGATTTTTCCGCCGATGAAGAAGAAACGATAAGGCAGAAGCTAGAACAGCTGCGTAATATGGAATATATCAGCGGAAATCTGTATAATGCACAGGCTGCAATATCCGGTGACGATGATACGGATGGTGCCTATTCGCTCCTCGAACGCTGTCGTGACTGTATTTCATCGCTCGGTGATATTATGCCTGAGCTAGAAAAATTATCGGAACGAATAACCGATATGCTTGTAGAGCTGGAAGATATCAGAGAAGAGCTAGGTCAGCATATGCCTGATGAAGATGAAGATACGGCAGGTTTAGCGGGTATTTACGAAGAAAGACTGAGCGTTATATTAAGGCTTCGCAGAAAGTACGGCACAGAACTTTCAGAGATACTCAAAAATGCCGAAAAATGGCGTACGGAGCTTTATGAGATCGATAACGGCGATGATATAATCGATGAGCTTACCGAAAAGAAAAAAGAGGCGGGCGAAAAAGTAAAACACCTTGCCGCAGAGCTTACAAACAGCCGAAAAAAAGCGGCTGAAAAGCTTGCCGAAAAAATATCTGCCGAGCTTGCATTCCTTGATATGCCAGATATAAGGCTTGTGTTTGATATAACGCAGGACAAGGTCACACTGAGCGGTATGGATAAAGTCGAGATGCTTATTTCCGTAAATAAGGGTGAAGAACTTAAACCGATGAGCAAAATAGCATCCGGTGGTGAGCTGTCGCGAATTATGCTTGCCATAAAGAATGTCCTTGCCGATACAGATAAGCTCCATACTATGATATTTGACGAGATAGATACGGGTATCAGCGGCAGAGCGGCTACTAAAGTCGGTATAAAGCTTCACGAGGCGGCTAAGAACCGACAGATACTTTGTGTAACTCATCTTGCGCAGATAGCGGCTATGGCTGACACACAGCTTCTTATCAAGAAAACAAGCGATGACAAGCGTACATATACAGCGGTTACAAAGCTCGACTTTGACGGCAGGAAGCACGAGATAGCAAGGATCATATCGGGTGACGAAAACGACCCGATATCGCTTGAAAATGCGGAAATGCTGCTCACAAGAAAAAACGAAGCGTAAAAATATATACACGGTCCGGGAAAAGCAAAACTTCCCGGACTGTTTTTATATTCCTATCACAAACCGACACTTTTTTCCATTCCGTTGTCCTATAATAAATGAGGGGCTTGGAAATGGTAATTTATCTTGACGTGCTTGTACTGATAAATCTGTACGTTACATATTTTCAGATACTTGCTGTATCGGTTCTTACTCACCGCAAAATCATATGGTACAGAAAGCTTATATCCGCAGGAATAGGAGGTGCGGCATCTCTTAGCATATTCATACCGCAGGATATGGTGATCACGCTTACAATGCTTAAAATAGCGCTGTGCTTTATTATAACGCTGACTGCGTTCGGTTACGGCGGCTTTTTGAAGTATATGAAAAGTGTTTTGTTCTTGATGTTTGTGAATTTTTTGTTTTCCGGTCTTATGCTGTGTGTATGGCTGTTTGCCGCTCCGATGAAAATGCTTTTTATAAACGGTACTGTGTATTTCGGTATAGATACAATGACGGTTATTTTATGCACCTGTGCCGCTTATACGGTAATGAGGATAATAAGGTTCACACTTGACAGAAACGGCAGAACCGACCGGAAATACACGGTGGAAATTCATAACAACGGAAAGCGGTGCATACTGTCGGCACTTGCAGACAGCGGAAACGGACTTGTAGACTGCTTCAGCGGGCTGCCTGTAATAGTATGCAGGAAGGATATATGCGCCGATATTTCGCCTCCGGCAGTTGCGGCTATAGACAGCAGTAAGGACTTGTCGGAGCTGTGTGCGGAAATGATTAAAGGCATACGCATTATGCCGTTTTCAACAGTCGGAAAGGACGGATTTATCTGCACATTCAGAGCCGACAGCGTTATTATAAATGATGAAAGGCAAAAAAAGTATCCTGTTAATGTCCTTATCGGTGTGGTAATAGGCGGAAAACAGGAATATGAAGCAATATTCAATCCGAAAATACTTGTGTGAGGTGTAAAGTATGCTGAAAATAATTGAGATCATCGGCGAGCTGATACAAAAACTGCGTATGTCCGGTGTAGGAAAATGCGAAATAGACTATATCAACGGAGCAGAAACCTTACCTCCTCCGCTTTCCAAAGAGGAAGAAGCAAAAACGCTTGCGATGCTTGAAAATGACTTTGAAAAAGCGAGAGAAACGCTTATTGTTCATAATCTGCGGCTTGTTGTTTACATAGCAAAGAAATTTGAGAGCACCGGCATCGGCATAGAAGATCTGATATCGATCGGAACTATCGGACTTATCAAGGCAGTAAACACATTCAGCGTCGAGAAGAACATCAAACTGGCAACTTATGCGTCAAGGTGTATTGAAAATGAAATACTTATGTATCTCAGAAAAACAAATCAGCAGAAATTTGAGGTATCGATAGACGAACCGCTAAATGTAGACTGGGACGGTAACGAATTGCTTTTATCGGATATTCTCGGCACAGATGATGATACCGTAAGCGTCAATATTGAAAATGAAGCGGAAAAACGTGTACTGCTTGAAGCGGTGGAAAAGCTTGACGAAAGGGAAAAGCTGATAATGGAACTGCGTTTCGGGCTGAACAACCGTCCCGAAAAAACACAAAAGGAGGTCGCCGATATGATCGGGATCTCCCAGAGTTATATTTCTCGCCTTGAAAAGCGTATTATAAAACGGCTTAAAAAGGATATGGAAAGCCTGTGCAGTTAGCGCTTTGCAAAATCTCTGCCGAGTATCGCCATAGCACACCTCAGTCCGTCCATTGCGGCAGTAACAATACCGCCTGCATAACCTGCACCCTCGCCGCAAGGGTATAAGCCTTTCACGCTGACAGATGAAAGTGTGCTGTCCCTTAATATACGGACAGGTGATGAGCTTCTGGTTTCAGGTCCTGTCATAACGGCATCAGGTAAGCCAAAACAGCTGATTTTCTTTGCAAACCGCGGAAGTGCATACCTCAGCGCATTGCAGACAAAATCCGGCAGATATTCATCGGGGAGCACAAAGGCTGTACCGATAGGATATGTCGGATTTACATTGCCGAATTTATCGGAAACGCGTTTATCGAGAAAGTCACCGACTAAGGCGACAGGAGCTTTATAATTACCGCCGGCCGCTTTGTAGGCGGCTTTCTCTATTTTCCGTTGCAGCTCTATCCCACCCATTATATCGTTTTTCTCAAAATCATCGGGTGTAATTCCGACAAGAACGGCACTGTTCGCGTTTTCTCCGTTTCTGGCATAATAGCTCATACCGTTGGTGACGATAGTGTCTGCTTCAGAAGATGAAGCCGTAACCACGCCGCCGGGGCACATACAGAACGTATAAATGCCTCTGCCTGTTTCATCATGCACAGAAAGCTTATAATCTGCGGCAGGAAGTGCAGGGTGTCCGCTCATATCGCCGTACATACTGCGGTCAAGGTCGCACTGTCTGTGCTCAATCCTGACACCGACCGAGAAATTTTTTGCCTGCATAGTCACGTTGCGTTTTTTCAGCATATAGAACACATCTCTCGCACTGTGTCCAATGGCGAGAATAGCTTTATCGGTTTCTACAGTGCATTCAGTACCGTCTTTTTCATAGGTCACTGACTTGAGCAAGCCGTTTTCGGCATCGTATCCTGTGAATTTAGCGCCGAATATAACCTCGCCGCCGAGTGATATAATACCGTTTCTGATACTCTTCACCGTTTCAGACAGCTTATCCGTTCCTATATGCGGTTTTGCGTCATATATAATTTCTTCGGGTGCACCGTGACGCACAAGCTCTTCAAACACTATCCTTGACAGCGGGTCATTTACGCCTGTGTTAAGCTTACCGTCAGAAAAAGTACCTGCGCCGCCCTCGCCGAACTGTACGTTGCACTCTGTATCAAGTATACCTTTCTCCCAGAATAAGCGAACTTTTTCCTTGCGGCTGTCTACGTCAAGCCCGCGTTCAAGCACTATCGGCCGTACACCGCACTGAGCAAGATACAGCGCCGCAAACATTCCCGCAGGTCCGAAGCCGATAATCACGGGACGTTTTGACAGCCTTACTTTTCCGGGAAAAGAATATGGTATTTCTTTATATAAGGAAACGCTTTTATTTCCTGTGTTCTTTCTTAGTATACCGTTTTCGTTTTCATATGGGAAAGCAACTGTGTAGACAAAATGTATATCATCCTTGTGACGGGCATCGACAGAACGTCTGATTATTTTAATGTCTGCCGATTTAAGCGTATCAAGCTTTAATTTTTTTCTTATAAATGCCGCTATATCATCTTTTGTGTGTTCAAGCGGCATTTTTATATTGCTGTATTTTATCATCACTTACTCCGATAAAGAAAGACTTGCGTTCATTCCTGCGGTATACCCGCTTTTCCACGCCCAATCAAGATTAAAGCCTCCGCATTTTCCCTGAATATTGAGTATCTCACCACATAGATACAATCCACTTGCTTTGATCGATTCAAGCGTGTCAGAAACCTCGCCGGCCGGAATGCCGCCGCAAGTAATCTGAGCAAGACTCCAATCAGATACGCCTTTTATAGGATAACGGCTGTCCTTTGCGGCTGAGCACAGCAGAGATATTTCCTTTGGCGTTATTTCGCCGCAGGTCTTTGAAAAGGGTATTCCTGCTTTTTTCAGCAGAGCCTGACCTATACGCTTGTGATAAATACCTGTAAGAAGCTCCTCACAGGGAAGAGTTGCTCTTATTTCCGCCGCATTCTTTATTATGCCGTAAAGCTCTTCTTTGCCGAGTGTCGGTGCTGTATCAAGCGATATCTCGCCTTTATTGACATATTTTGCGGCTTCTGCCGACAGATTGAATATGCAGATACCTGACAGTGCCCCATCGGTAAACTGCACTTCCCCCGACTGCCTGTCGATGGTTTTACCGTCTATAATCAGTGAAGCGTCGGCGGCAATACGCAGACCCTTTACTGCTTTTACAAGTCCGACATCGGTTCTTATCGGTGCTAACGCAGGGTAGAGCTTCGTTATCGAATGACCGAGCTTTTTGCACAGCTCGTATCCGTCACCGTCTGTACCGAGTGACGGTGAGGCTTTTCCGCCTGCGGCAAGTATCACACGTTTTGCGCTTATCTTTGTATCGCCAGCTGTCAGAATAAAGCCGCGCTTTGTCTTTATTATATCGGTCACACGACAGTCGCATATCGTATTGACACCCGCAAAATCGGTGGCAAAACGCAGTGCGTCAAGCACCGATGAAGCCGCATTGCTGTAAGGATACACTCTGCCCGTATCATCTGTTTTGCAGATAAGACCCAAAGAAGAGAAAAATGCTTCCGAGCTTTCTATATCACCGCTCACATATGACAGCATCCCGATATCACCGTCATAGTTTCTTGCCGAAACCGCAGTATTTGATAGGTTGCATCTTCCGTTACCGGTAGATAATATTTTCTTGCCGACTCTGGACAGTTTTTCGAGTATGGTGATATTATTACAGCCGTAACGAGAGGCGGCGATACCTGCAACAAGTCCTGATGAGCCACCGCCGATAATTGCTATATCGGTATCAATTGTTTTCATTTCTGCTCCGTTCAAAGAAGTTAATTAAATTTATAATCCGTTAACATAAAAAGTATACCATATTATCATTCGTTAAGCAAGAGGTTTGATTAAATGCAGATCGTATGGAAAAATCTGCTTATCACAGGAGGATATTAAGATGGACGACAGAATAATGAGACTTATAATTGCGCTTGGAAAGTTTTCGGCTCAGCCAAGGCAGTACAGAATAATGGAGGGTCTGAACGCAAGCGAGACCGGTGTGTTCTGGGCAATGACGCAGATAGTGGCGGAAAAGCCCGGTACAGAGCTTTTCGGACTCAGCGAGCTCAATTGCTATCTTAATTTCACCAGACCCAATCTCTCTCAGACAATAAATAAGCTTGAGGATAAAGGCTATGTCGAACGTGTTGTATTAAAGGATGACAGAAGGGTAACATATATTAAGCTTACCGAAAACGGTAGAGCTACTGTAAAAGCCAAATATGACGAGATATTCACACGACTTGACAATATTGCAAAGATGCTCGGCGAAGAAGATACGGATAAGCTTATTGAACTGATATTGCGTTTTGCCGATGCTTATGAAAAATCAGGTGAACTCAAGACAAAGTGAAAGGAAGCATAAGGTTTGTTTAAAATATTCGGGTATCTGAAAAACAGTATACCACAGGTTTTACTTATTATCGTCCTGCTTATAATTCAGGCGTGGGGCGATCTTACCTTGCCGCAGTATACATCGGATATAGTAGATATCGGTATACAAAACGGCGGTATCGAAGACGCGGCGGCAGGTGCACTTACAGTTGACGGCTATAATGCGCTGAAAGTATTTATGAACGATGAACAGAAAAGTGTCCTGGAAAAAAGCTATAAACTCGTAAGCGCAGGCAACGGTACAGATGAACAGAAAAATATGTATCCAGCTTCAAAAAGCAACGATGTGTTTTTTCTGAATGATCTTGATAACGAGGAAAAGCAAGCTCTTATCGACGCAGTGAAATCACCTATGACAGCGGCAGAAATGCTGAGTGAATTGTCGTTTTCCGAGTTTTCGGCTATGGTGGAAAAGCAGGGTATTACATTGCCGTTTACATCATACGAGCTTGCAGGCGAAGCGCTCGGCATTGATGTGGATAAGGCGAACGCTCTTACTGTTCTTATCGCGCTTGCGGGCACAGGCGTTATGGACAATACCGATCTATCCGCTTCGCTTGACAAATTATCGGATATGCCGGGAACTATTACCGAACAATCGGCTGTGCTTTTTATAAAGAACGAATATTCATCTCTCGGCGTTGATATGAACGCCCTACAGCAGAGCTATCTGCTTACAACAGGCGGAAAAATGCTTCTTATCGCATTTCTTATGATGGCTGTGTCTGTAATTGTAGGCTTTTTTGCGGCAACTACAGCGGCAAAGGTCGGCAGGGACTTACGAGCAAGGGTGTTCAAGAATGTAGTCGGCTTCTCAAACACCGAGATAGACAAGTTCTCAACGGCAAGCCTCATCACACGAAGCACAAACGATATACAGCAGATACAGATGGTCATCGTAATGCTTTTGAGAATGGTTATCTATGCGCCCATACTCGGCATTGGCGGCGTGTTTATGGTGCTGACTACAGGTACAGATATGGCGTGGATAATCGCACTTGCGGTTATTGTTATACTTGCCGTTGTACTTGTGCTTATGAAGATAGCTATGCCTAAGTTCAAGCTTATGCAGAAGCTGGTGGACAAGCTGAACCTTGTAGCAAGAGAAATTCTCACGGGTCTTCCCGTGATCCGTGCTTTCAGCCGCGAAAGGTATGAAGAGGGACGTTTCGATAAGGCTAATAAGGATCTGACATCAACAATGCTGTTCACAAACCGCACAATGACCTTTATGATGCCGCTTATGATGATGATAATGAACCTTATCACGGTTCTTATCATATGGATAGGTGCCGGTCAGATATCGGACGGTTCACTCCAGGTAGGCGATATGATGGCGTTTATCACATACACAATGCAGATAGTAATGTCATTTTTAATGCTGACGATGATATCAATAATGCTCCCGAGAGCCGCAGTTTCGGCAGACAGAATAAATGAAGTCATAACGGCAAAGAAGAGCATAGAAGATAAACCGGGTGCAGGAACTTTTGATAAATCCACACTCAAGGGCAATGTATCCTTTGAAAACGTATCATTCCGCTATCCCGATGCAGATGAAGATGTGCTGACGGATATCAGCTTTACCGCGAATGCTGGTGAAGCCACCGCTATTATCGGCAGCACCGGCAGCGGCAAATCAACGCTTATCAACCTTATCCCGAGATCGTTTGACGTTACCAAAGGCAGGATTGCAATCGACGGTACTGACATAAGAGATGTGACACAGCATTCTCTTCACGAGGTGATCGGTCTTGTGCCGCAGAAGGGTGTATTGTTCTCAGGCACTATCGACAGCAATATTAAATTCGGCGCGGAAAATGCAAGCGAGAAAACAGTGAAGCTTGCCGCCGACGTTTCACAGTCGTCTGAATTTATTGACAGCAAGCCGCAAAAATACAACGAACCTGTTTCTCAGGGCGGTACTAACGTTTCAGGCGGACAGAAACAGCGTCTGTCAATTGCCCGTGCAATAGCAAAAGAACCGAAGATATACCTGTTTGACGACAGCTTCTCGGCACTTGATTTCAAGACCGATGTGAAGCTCAGAAAAGCGCTTGCCGACAATATTTACGACTGCACGATAATAATCGTTGCACAGCGCATAAGCACGATTATTAACGCAGATAAGATAGTAGTGCTCGATGAGGGTAAAATAGCCGGTATAGGAACTCACGAGCAGCTTATGCAAAGCTGTGAGGTTTACAGGCAGATAGCTCACTCGCAGTTATCACAAAAAGATCTGGCGGCAATAGACAATGCAAAGGGGGTTACCGACAATGAGTAATTCTCACAGAAGAGGCCCCGGTGCTCCAGTGGAAAAGGCAAAGGATTTCAAAGGCAGTATCTTAAAACTCGCAAAATATATGAGTGAATACAAGCTCTCGCTTATTTTTGTCGTGGTCTTTGCGATAACATCAACTGTTTTTAATATCATCGGACCTAAGCTGATGGGTAATGCCACAACCGAAATATTTGACGGCATTATCGCTAAGGTGAACGGCACAGGTGATGTGAATTTCGATGCGCTCGGTTCAATACTGCTTCTTCTTATAGGCTTCTATCTCATCAGCAGTATCTGTTCATTTATTCAGGGCTGGCTGATGACCGGAGTTTCACAGAGGGTAAGCTACAGACTGCGTAAGGAGCTTATCGCGAAAATAAACCGTCTGCCTATGAATTATTTTGATCGCAGTACTCACGGCGAAGCGCTTTCAAGAGTAACAAACGATGTTGATACTCTGGCGCAGAACCTGAACCAGAGCATAACACAGCTCGTTACATCTGTAACAACTATTATCGGCGTACTCATTATGATGCTGTCGATAAGTCCGCTTATGACGCTTGTTGCGCTTCTGATATTGCCGATATCACTTATACTCGTACTGATCGTTGTAAAGATGTCGCAGAAGTATTTTAGGTCACAGCAGGAATATCTCGGTCATATCAACGGACAGATCGAAGAAGTATACGGCGGTCATAATATAATAAAGGCATTCAACAGAGAAGAGCGTGTTATAAAGGACTTTGACAAAGCAAACGATGTTTTATACAAGTCAGCATGGAAATCACAGTTCTTCTCAGGCATAATGATGCCGGTAATGACCTTTGTCGGAAATCTCGGATATGTGGGAGTTGCGGTTCTCGGCGGTTTTCTCGCCGCAAACGGGACTATTATGGTCGGCGATATCCTGTCGTTTATCCAGTATGTAAAGAACTTTACACAGCCGATAACTCAGCTTGCACAGGTATCAAGTATGCTCCAGTCCACTGCGGCTGCAGCGGAACGTGTGTTTGAGTTTCTTTCCGAAAACGAAGAGGTACAGACGGCAAAGCAACACGCAATGCTTACCGATACATCGGGTAATATCAGAAATGTAACGACTCTTGATATTACAGGCGATGTGACATTTGAGCATGTTCGTTTCGGATACGACCCGGAAAAGATAATCATCAACGATTTCAATGCAGAAGTAAAGCAGGGTCAGAAGATCGCGATAGTAGGTCCCACCGGTGCAGGAAAGACCACAATTGTAAAATTGCTCATGCGCTTCTACGAACTGAACAGCGGCAGAATACTCGTTGACGGATATGATATTGCCGACTTTGACAGAAGCGAACTCAGAGAGCTGTTCGGAATGGTACTTCAGGATACATGGCTGTTCAAGGGCAGTATTATGGAAAATATCCGTTACGGCAAGCTTGACGCTACCGACGAAGAGGTTATCGCCGCCGCAAAGGCAGCTCACGTTGACCACTTTATAAGAACGCTTCCCGGTGGCTATGATATGGAACTTAACGAAGAAGCGTCAAATGTATCGCAAGGTCAGAAGCAGCTTCTGACAATTGCAAGAGCAATTCTTGCAAACAACAAGATACTTATACTTGATGAGGCTACCAGCTCAGTAGATACCCGCACAGAGATACAGATACAAAAAGCGATGGATAATCTGATGAAGGGCAGAACAAGCTTCATCATCGCACACCGCCTGTCAACGATAAAAGATGCCGACCTTATACTCGTGCTTAAGGACGGTGATATAATCGAACAGGGAAATCACGAGGAGCTTTTGGCGAAAAACGGCTTCTATGCCGAGCTGTATAACTCACAGTTTGATTCGTGAGCACCGCAGAAAATGCATAATTTGCGTGCCGTTCTTGCAAATTTGGTGCAAAATCTATTGACAAGCAACGCAATTTAATGTATAATTATATCAGCAAAGGCGCAAAGCAGAAATGTTTTGTGCCTTTTTTATATGTGTAGAAATCCGGAGGCAATCATTATGAACAAGACAGAGTTTGCTGACAGACTTGCAGAAAACGAATACGATAATATAAATGTACTGCAACTTTTCGGTCTTCAGGACGATGTATATGTCGGCGGAAGTATAGAGATCTACCATAAGCCGTGCGGGCATACAGACACTGTGATTTTCAGGCAGGGCATATACGAAAACACGATAAACGATTGCATAAACGACTATTGCAGTGAGTGCAGACGTAAGATGAACAATACCGTTGAGTTTGTTAAAAGCTATATTGAATGGTTGTATGTAGATGTCAAGACTGACAGCTACGGAAGAAAAAACATACTTCAATCCGGCGACTACCGCGAGTTTTTCAAAAGCGATATCAATCTTGACAAGTTTGTAAAGCAGAACTATGCCGCTTCACCACTCAGGTTGATGGGTGCGATCGACAGTTACATAGCCAAAAATCCTCGTACATATTATGACGAAAACGGTAAAGAGATAACTACAGTTAAAATTGACAGTGTAAAAAACAGGATCACCCATTTTCGCGGCAGATGCGGGATATCACGCAAGGAGCTTTCTGATAAAACAGAGATCGCCTTCAAGACCATTGAAAATTATGAGCTCGGCAGGACAAAGCTTACCTCTATTTCGGTAGAAAACGCGTTCAGAATTGCTCAGGTGCTGGGCATACGCGCTGAGTATCTTATTTAGTCGTATCTTGACAAGACCCCGGAAAACGAATATACTTATCTTATAATCAAAAATTCGGAGGTAATCATTTGTTACAGGATGTTGTATCTGTTTCGTTGCCTGTAAACGAACGAATGAGAATAAAGAAAAACCATTTTGAACCTTATAATCTTACCGGCAACGAAAAAAGAATATGCATTGTCACCGGAATACATGGTGATGAACTTGAGGGACAGTATGTTTGTTATGAACTCAGCAGAAGACTTAGCGAAAACGGTCATTTGCTTACAGGAATTGTCGATATATACCCCTCAATGAACCCGCTCGGTATGGATTCTATAAAACGTGAGATGCCGATATTTGACCTTGATATGAATATGATATTCCCGGGCTCAGAAAACGGAGCTGTTGCCGAGCATATAGCGGCTGCAATTATGAACGACATAAACGGTGCCGACTTATGTATCGATATCCACGCAAGCAATATATTCCTGCGAGAAATTCCTCAGGTCAGGATTTCGGAAGAAACCGCGCCTAAACTGCTTCCTTACGCAAAAATGCTGAACGTTGACTTCATATGGGTGCATTCAAGCGTTACAGTTATGGAAGCAACGCTTTCTCACAGCCTCAATAAGGCAGGAACACCCACTCTGGTCGCCGAGATGGGAGTAGGTATGCGTATCACTAAATCTTACGGTGATCAGCTGCTTGACGGTATTTTCAACCTTATGTCAAAAATGGGCATATGGGCGGGAGAAACAAGAAATGTATCACATCCGATAATATCGACCGATGGCAACGTGTCGTTTGTATATTCCGATACATCCGGTATATATATGCCGACTATCAAGCACTGGGCAGGAATATCAAAGGGCGATCATATAGGCGATATACTTGACCCTCTTACAGGAACGGTAGAGCAGGAGATATTTGCACCGTGCAGCGGAATTGTATTCACTTTGCGCGAGTATCCTGTCGTGTACGAAGGTTCGCTTCTTGCGAGAATACTGGGAGGGTGCTGAAAATGACAAAAGAAAATATAGTAACGCTTAAATCTCCTTATCGTGATGATTTTGAGATAAACGGATACAGATTCGGTAAGGGAGAAAAAACCTGTTGTATCGTAGGAGCTATGCGAGGAAATGAGGTACAGCAGTTATATGTATGTTCACAGATAATCAGGGCATTGTCAAATATCGAAAAAAAGGGTGATATAGCGCACGGAAAGCAGATCATGGTAATTCCATCACTCAATCCGTTTTCTATGAATATTCAGCGTCGCTTCTGGTCGGTAGATAACACTGATCTTAACAGAATGTTCCCGGGTGACGCAAACGGCAAAACAACTCAGCGAATATCCGCGGGCATTTTTGATTTTATTAAGGAATATCAATACGGTGTACAATTCGCATCATTCTATATTTCGGGCGACTTTATCCCGCACGTCAGGATGATGGATACCGAACACAAAAATATCGGTCTTGCAAATCTGTTCGGCCTTCCTTATATTCTTCTCAGAAAACCAAAACCGTTTGACACGGCAACTCTTAACTTCAACTGGCAGAACTCAGACACAAGCGCTTTTTCAATCTATACAAACGAAACAGAGCATATTGATGAAGAATCTGCACATATAGCCGTCGGAGCTGTATTGCGTTTTCTCTCAAGAATGGGCGTTATAAAATATCAGAGTCACGGCGGATATATGGCAACTACGCTGGAAGAAGAACACCTGATGTCGATACACGCACAGAGCGGCGGGATCTATCGCAGGATAAAGCAGCCGGGTGATGAAGTCGAACAAGGTGAAGCAATGGCAGAAATACTTGATCCGTTTGAGGGCACCGTTATCGAGGAGATAAAAGCACCTGCTAACGGAATAGTATTTTTTGCACATAAATCTCCGCTTGTACTTGAAAATTCAGTCGTTTATAAAATTATAAAAAGACTGCATATTTAAACAATAAAAGCCATACAGATCAGAAAGTATCTGTACGGCTTTTATTATCGTCGGTGATTTTTTCCAAAACAAAGACAAGTCGCACTGATTTAGTGACAGTGCGACCTGCTTTTATATAATGGGTGTTACTTGCTTAAGTGGCTTGCCTTATACGATGTATGAAGAACATCGTGAGCAATGTGGCTTCCGGGTTCTCCGAGGAAGTTTTCGTATACTTCCTTGACATCGGGGCTTTCATGCGACTTTCTGAGCTTGTTTGCATCATCAAGGCTGTAAAGCGCCTTTGCACGCTCAGCACGGATATCCGTGAAGTTGCGAACATCAGCAGGCTGAATTACCTGACCGCCGCCGTTTACGCAGCCGCCGGGACAAGCCATGATCTCAATGAAGTGGCATTCAACCTCGCCATTCTTAACTTTGGTAAGGAACTTCTTGGCATTGGCAAGACCTGATACAACAGCTACCTTTACAGTAAGATCGCCTACCTTGTATTCAGCTGTCTTGATGCCCTCAACACCTCTTACGTCCTTAAATTCAACGGGGCTGTCAGCAGCTTCGCCTGTCAGCTTCCATACCGCTGTACGAAGAGCCGCCTCCATAACGCCGCCTGTTGCGCCGAAGATTACAGCCGCGCCGGTGCCGTTTCCTAAAGGCGAATCTGCAACTTCATCGGGCAGATCTCTGAAACGTAAGCCTGCACGATTTATCATCTTAACAAGCTCTCTTGTGGTGATAGAGATGTCAACATCGGGAACGCCTGCCGCAGACTGATCCTCTCTGCCTATCTCGAATTTCTTAGCTGTGCACGGCATCACAGAAACACTTACAATGTTCTTGGGGTCGATTCCCATCTTCTTTGCCCAGTATGTCTTTGTGATAGCGCCGTTCATCTGCTGAGGTGACTTGCAGGTTGACAGGTTAGGGATAAATTCGGGGAAATAAGCTTCACAGAATCTTATCCAACCGGGTGAACATGATGTTATCATCGGCAGAACACCGCCGTTTGTAACTCTGTCCAGAAATTCGTGTGACTCTTCCATAATAGTAAGGTCAGCACCGAAGTTTGTATCAAATACAGCGTTGAAGCCGAGTCTGCGAAGAGCCGCAACCATCTTGCCCTCAACTGGTGTGCCCATAGGGTAGCCGAATGCTTCGCCGAGCGATGCTCTTACTGCGGGTGCTGTCTGTACTACAACTACCTTTTCTGGATCTGCAAGTGCGTCCCATACCTTGTCCGTATCGTCCTTTTCGGCAAGCGCACCTGTAGGACAGGCTACTATACACTGACCGCATGATACGCAGGCAGTTTCGGCAAGATCAAGGTCAAACGCACAGTCAATGCTTGTCTTGAAGCCTCTGTTGTTTGCACCGATTACGCCGATACCCTGGAGCTTGTCGCAGGCGGCGATACAACGGCGGCAGTGAATGCACTTGTTATTGTCACGGAACATATGCTTTGAGCTGTAGTCGATATCGTACTCATTCTTTTCGCCCTCAAAATATGTAGTGTCATCAACACCGAGCTCCTTACACAGTTCCTGAAGCTCGCAGTTTCCGTTTCTGGAGCACGCAAGGCAGTCCATGTTGTGATCCGAAAGCAGGAGCTGTAATGTCATCTTTCTGCTCTGTAATACAGCAGGGGAGTGTGTCAAAATGTTCTTGCCCTCGTCAAACTTTGATAAGGGATATACGCATGATGCAACAAGGCTTCTTGCACCTGTCATTTCAACTACGCATATACGGCACGCGCCGATAGCGTTGATATCCTTTAACCAGCAGAGAGTAGGAATTTTGATGCCGTTTTGACGACAGGCTTCAAGGATAGTTGTACCTTCTTCGACCGAGTACTCTATGCCGTTAATCTTTATATTAACCATAGTAAAATTTATTCCTTTCAGTGATCCGTCAGACGGGATCATTCCTTAATAATAGCACCGAACTTACACTTAGCCATACAAGCACCGCACTTGATACACTTGGTTGTGTCAATGGTGTGAGGCTGCTTGACTGTACCTGAGATTGCACCGACAGGGCATCCTCTTGCACAGGCTGTACAACCCTTACATTTAAGGTCGATGATCTTGTATGTGAGCAGATCCTGACATACGCCTGCCGGACACTTCTTATCCTGAACGTGTGCAATATACTCGTCCTTGAAGTAGCGCAGAGTTGATAAAACGGGGTTGGGAGCTGTCTGACCAAGACCGCACAGAGAGTTGTTCTTGATGTAGTAGCACAGCTTCTCCATCTTGTCGAGGTCTTCCATAGTAGCGTTGCCCGATGTTATCTTTTCGAGCATTTCGTAAAGACGCTTTGTACCGATACGGCAGGGTGTACATTTACCGCAGGATTCATCAACGGTGAACTGAAGGAAGAACTTCGCAATATCTACCATACAGTTATCCTCGTCCATAACGATAAGTCCGCCTGAACCCATCATTGAGCCGATAGCTATAAGGTTGTCATAGTCGATCGGGATATCAAGGTGTTCGGCAGGTATACATCCTCCTGAAGGGCCACCTGTCTGTGCCGCCTTGAATGCCTTGCCGTTGGGGATACCGCCGCCGATCTCGTAAATAACCTCACGCAGTGTAGTACCCATAGGAACCTCAACAAGTCCCGTGTTGTGTATCTTACCGCCGAGAGCAAATACCTTTGTTCCCTTTGACTTTTCTGTACCCATAGATGCGAACCAGTCAGCACCGTTAAGGATTATCTGAGGAATGTTAGCGTATGTTTCAACGTTGTTGAGTACGGTAGGCTTCTTGAAAAGACCGCTTTCCGCAGGGAATGGAGGACGGGGTCTGGGCTCGCCTCTGTTACCCTCGATCGAAGTCATAAGCGCTGTTTCCTCGCCGCATACGAATGCGCCTGCGCCAAGTCTTATATCAAGGTCAAAGTCAAATCCGCTGTCAAAAATGTTCTTGCCGAGAAGACCGTATTCTCTTGCCTGGTTGATAGCTATCTGTAAACGCTGTACAGCGATGGGATATTCCGCTCTTATGTAGATATAGCCCTGTGTAGCGCCGATCGCATAACCGGCAATTGCCATAGCCTCAATTACAACGTGGGGATCGCCTTCAAGAACAGAACGATCCATGAATGCACCGGGGTCTCCCTCGTCGGCGTTACAACAAACGTACTTCTGATCAGCATCCTTGACAAGGTTTCTTGCAAGCTGCCACTTCTTACCTGTGGGGAATCCGCCGCCGCCTCTTCCGCGCAGACCTGAATCGAGAATTGTCTGTATAACTTCATCGGGTGTCATTGATTTCAGCACCTTGCCAAGTGCCTCATAACCGTTTCTTCCTATATATTCATTTATACATTCGGGATTTATAGCACCACAGTTTCTGAGTGCAATTCTGTGTTGCTTTTTATAGAAGTTGGTTTCCTTAAGTGACTTTATTTCATTTTCACCGATTGTTTCATCATATACAAGACGTGTTACCACACGACCTTTAAGAAGATGCTCGGAAACGATTTCCGCAATGTCATCTTCCTTTACCATCGAGTAGAATGTGCCCTCGGGATAAACTATCATGATAGGACCGAGCGCGCACAGACCGAAACAGCCTGTTCGAACTACCATTACTTCATCGGTAAGACCGTTCTTATCGATTTCCTCCTGCAGTCTTTTAGCGATCTTATCGCTACCTGAAGAAGTACATCCGGTACCACCGCATATCAATACTTGTGAACGATACATATATTAGTTTCCTTTCAGATTTTACATAGCGGAGTTTATCGTGTACTTCGTTACAACGTTGCCGCCGATAATGTGCTGTTCGATAACTTCAACAGCCTTTTCAGGTGTCATCTTGACATAAGTAACCTTTTCCTTACCGGGAGCGGTCACTTCAACTATTGGTTCAAATTGGCAAAGACCGATGCAGCCTTCCTGTATTACCATTACATCATTTATGCCTTTTTCCTGTATTCCGTCGGAAAATGCTTTAAGAACAGGTCTTGCGCCTGCCGCAATTCCGCAGGTTGCCATGCCGACAACGATCTTTGTGCAGTCTGTCGCTTCATTTCTGAGATTGACAACATTCTGCATCTTGTCGCGGATAGCAGCTAATTCTTCAAGAGATTTCATATCTTAAAATTATCCTTTCGTGGTGTTAGTATTTCTTGCCGCCGCTTACTTCGGCTGTATTATCATAAAGATAACGGGTCAAAAATACCGTCACTTCCGATAAATTTATCGGTACATTGCCGAGAATTTTTCTTAACTGCCTCGTATCAAGAGTGAAGCTTCTTTCGTCAGTCGAATAGTTGTAGATAAAATCAATATGGCAGTTTGCATTTATAAGAGATATGAGCGTTTCCGTCATATCTCCGAGCGGCATTCTGTCTATGCTTGACAGCACAAAAACAGCCTTTACCCGAGTGCCTTTACCTTTTTCAGAGCTTATATCAAAGCTACCGCCGGTCATTTCAGATGCAGTTTTGAAAAAAGGTACACCCAGCCCTGTATTTCTCGTTTTTCCGGTAGTATAAAACGGATCAACGACTTTCGACAATTCTTCGGCACTCATGCCTGAGCCGTCATCTTCTATAACAACGGTAAGCGTATCGCCTTTTGTGTCGATATTAACGGTTATTTCTATTAAAGAAGCCCGTGCGCTGATTGAATTTTGCACTACATCAAGAATGTTAAGAGAAATTTCAGAAAACATTATTCTGTATATTTTGCAAGAATACCGTCGATCTGATCAACGGTAAGCTTACCGTAAACATCATCATTTACCGTCATTACGGGAGCAAGTCCGCAAGCACCTATGCAACGGCAGGCATCAAGCGAGAAAATACCGTCCTGTGTGCATTTTCCATCCGATATTCCGAGCTTTTCGGAGAGCTTTGCGAATATATCGCCCGAGCCCTTTACATAGCAGGCAGTACCAAGACAGACTGAGATCTTGTACTTACCCTTAGGATAAAGCGAGAACTGTGAGTAGAACGTGGAAACACCGTATACCTTTTCAAGCGGTATACCCATTTCTTCGGCTATTATCGACTGAACCTCTATAGGCAGATAGCCGTAGATTTCCTGAGCCTGCTGAAGCACCGGCATAAGCGCGCCTTGCTGACCCTTGTGCTTACCGATCATTTCACGCAGAGCCTTTTCCTGCTCTGGCGTGCCATTGAAAGGTACTGTTGTTTTTTCTTTGGAACCCATTATATAACCTCCTTGGTTTTACCCGCAATTCTTGCCGATTCACGGGGGATATGTTAATTATAACATATTTGTTATGAAAATTTCACTATATATTTGTACTCAAAATTTTCACATGGCTTTGTTAATATTGCACTAATCGATAATTTGATATCGGATAAATTTACTCCATTTTGACCTAAATACCGTCATTTTCTACAAATTCAACACCTGTTTTTCAACTTTACACAGGTCGCAAAATGTGATATAATAGCTAATGGATTTGTGCATATTGCATATAACACGACACAAATCGTATAATTCGGTAAAGGCAGGTTTCACAAATGACGGTCGGACAGCTTATCAAAAACGGATTATTCATAGTGCTTAACAACGGAAATGAGGACAGAGTTATCAATAATGTGTTTTCATGTGACCTTTTAAGCCTTGTGATGATAAAAGATCTGAATTGCTGCGCATGGTTCACCGTCATAGGTAATGTCAATACTGTTGCCGTAGCGGTTCACACCGGCGCGTCATGTGTTATTGTGTGTGAAGGCGTACAGCCCGATGAGGAAGCTCTCAGAAAAGCCAGAGAGCATAATGTCAACATTTTTGCAACAGAATTACCTGTCTTTGAAGCAGCGCTTAAACTTAACGCCTTAACAGGTGTGTAAATAAAACAAGGGAGATAATTTAATGAGCGATTTTTCAAACTATGCGGTATATCACATTTATCCTTTAGGATTTTGTGGATGTCCCAAGACAAACGATTATTCGGAGAACACTGAAAACAGACTTAAAAAGATAGAGGACGCAATTCCTCACATAAAGGAAATGGGATTCAACGCGATCTATTTCGGTCCTGTTTTTCAGTCGGTTGCACACGGCTATGATACCGTGGATTATACCAAAATAGACAACAGGCTCGGCACAAACGCAGACTTTGCCGCACTTTGCAAAAAACTGCATGAAAATGATATCAAGGTGATCCTTGACGGTGTATTCAATCATGTCGGCAGAGATTTCACAAAGTTTGTTGAAGTCAGAAACGGCAACAATCAGTACCGCGACTGGTTCCATATAAATGACGGAAATTCCTGCTATAATGACGGTTTCTGGTACGAGGGCTGGGAAGGTCATTATGAGCTTGTAAAGCTCAACCTTTACAATCCCGCCGTTAAGGAGTACTTAAAAGAAGTAATTACAGGCTGGGTAAAGGAATTTGATATTGACGGACTGCGCCTTGACGTTGCATATTGCCTGGACCTCAACTTCTTGAAGGAACTCCACGGTCATTGCAAATGGCTTAAAAACGACTTCTGGCTGATGGGCGAAACGCTCCACGGCGATTATAATCGCTGGATGAATTCCGAAATGCTCGACAGCGTGACGAACTACGAATGCTACAAGGGCTTATTTTCCAGCTTCAATGATCTCAATATGTTTGAGATAGCACATTCACTCAATCGTCAGTTTGGAAAAGAGCAGTGGTGCCTTTATACAGGAAAGCTTCTTTACAGCTTCGTTGACAACCATGATGTTTCACGTATTGCTACAATGCTGAACAACAAGCGTCAGCTTCCTGTTATCTATCCGCTTCTGTTCACAATGCCGGGTATCCCGGGTGTTTATTACGGCAGTGAATACGGTATAGAGGGCGATAAGCACCAAGGTGACGATGCTCTTCGTGTAGAATATAATGAGGAAAAGTTCAAGGCTGAGGGTGTTGCCGACCTGACAGGTGAGATTGCTGCACTGTGCAAACTGCGTACATCTTCAAAGGCGCTTGCTCACGGCGATTACACGCCCCTACAGCTTCTTAACAGACAGTTCTCATTCAGGCGCGACTGTGACGGTGAAACCGTTGTAACACTGCTGAATATAGATGATAATCCTTTTGACTTCAACCCCGGTATCGGCGGTGAATATACGGACATTATCACCGGCAAAAAGATAGATCTGTCAGGAAGTGTTCATCTTGACGGTTGCAGTGCGATAGTAGCGGTCAACAAATGATAAAAGCAGTTATATTTGATATGGACGGTACGCTCCTTGACAGTGAAAGGATAGGGCTTAAGGCGTGGCAGTATGTTATCGACAAATACAGTCTGCCTTTTGATTTGTCACTTCCGTATCGTTCGATAGGGCTTAATTATACTTCAATGAAAAGTCTTTTTCTCGGAGAGCTCGGCGAGGATTATCCGTTTGATAAATACTGGAATCATGCAAAGCAATATTTTGCCGAATACGAAGAGAAGAATGGCATTCCGGTAAAGCAAGGATTTAGCGAGCTTTGCGCATACCTTAAAGCAAACAACATCGCAATGTACGTTGCAACGTCTACATATCACACTTCAGCGGCAAAAGAACTTGAACACTCGGATATCCGCGGATATTTTGACGGAATAATCGGCGGCGATGAGATTACAAAAGGCAAGCCCGACCCTGAAATATTCATTAAAGCAGCTGAGTTGTCAGGATACAGCAAGGAAAATTGTCTTGTTATCGAAGACAGCACAAACGGTCTTAAGGCAGGCATAGGCTCAGGGATAAAGACTGTCTATATAAAAGACATTGTTGATGTACCGTCGGAAATAACCGACAAGGCTTACGCAAAATGTGAAGCTCTTGACGGTGTGATCGACATTATAAAGAACGAAGTATAAGTTTTAACAAATTTAAATCAGTGCACAGATACAAAAATATCATACAAATATAATTTCGGTATCACCAAATTATTGAAGGTCGCAAAACCGTTTGTATCCTTGTTGTGCACTGATTTTATTTTACCGTTTTGCTTGTAAATACAGCAGATTTATTGTATAATGGTGAACGGAGAAGTATAACAGAATTTTACACGTAATTTCGTAAAATGAAAATTTGGTTGAAGCAGATGTAAAAAATTTCTATGCAAAAATTTATACCTTAAAGTTTTGCAAAAGAAATAAGCTATCACCTGGTAGTCAGGCTAACGTTTAGCTGGTATTATGGTCGCCCTGGGCGCTGTGCGTTTTCGATACGTTCCACCAACTCAAATAGCGAAAAAAACAAAAAGAAAAAACGCAAAGCGTGCGTATGAAGTGAAATGACAAATTCGCACGGCTGCTATCAAAGCGGAGAAAAGTCGGAAAATCGGAAATAAAAACGGAAATAACCTGTTGGAAGTCGTTACTTTCAACAGGTTATTCTGATTTTATTCTGATTTCTGGCTTTTCCTGCGTTCCCGTCCCCGTGTCAATTTGTCGGCGAAACTGCACTACCACCTTTACGTTTTGATAGGATCGCTATCATCTGGATAGTGGCGGAAACGCACAGCGCCCAGAGCAGACGTAAGAGCAGATAAAAAGTTAGACAGACGGACAGCTCCACGGCGTAATTTCGGATTTTCTTTGATTATTTCTTTTCGTTTATATCTATTTCGTTCGGCTTCTGTGGTTTCCAACCTTGCATATTGTTTATTTCGTATTCTTTCATTTGTAACAGGTAGTCGATTTGTTTATTTTGTAGTTCCACCTGTTTTGTTAATCTTCTTGTGTCTCCGGCAATTGCGAAGATGTCGAATATTACTAATATAATTACTATAATTGCACCTATTCCGATGTATTTTGCAATGTTTATGAAAGTGTCTAGTGTTCTTATCAGCTCGTTTATTTCTGTTATATCCATTTTTACACCTCACCAGTATTTCCGATTGTCTTTTGTTAATCCAGCTATATAATCTATTGATACGTTGTAATGTTGTGCGTATTTTATTATTACGTCTAATGGCGGTATGCGTTCACCGTTTTCGTATCTAATATATGTGTTTTTGCCGATAAACGCTATTTTCGCACATTCTACCTGTGTTAGATCTGAGTCTTCTCGTAGATCTTTTAGTCTTGTATACAATTTTATCATCTCCTTTTTGTTACATTATACAAAAATACCCCAAACGGGGTTGACAAATCACCCCAAACGGGGTATTATATAGATGTACCCCATTTGGGGTATTATACAACATTTTTATTACCCGTGACCGTGGTGCATAACGGCAAGATAGGAGTTATTATGGAAAGTGTAAAAAAGACGTATAAGGTTTATCCGGGCTTGGTTCGTGATAAACTTTTACCCGAATGTATTTTAGATAGTTTGTCTATCGGTGACGTTGTTCAAAAAGTTTTGATTGATTTTGATGAAGATGAAGTAGATTGTGATTTACCTTTTGCTAATCCTTTTGTTAATCTTGATTACTGTCAGTTCAATTCTTTTGTTTATCACTTGTATCATTTGCTTTCTCATTTTCTGACTATCTCTTTCGGCGATTTTTATCAGCTTGTGCTTGATACAGTCGATGTAAAGGATGGTGATTAACGTGATTTTGATAGGCGCAGAAGTTAAGTGCGGATCTTTTACAGATCGTCAGACAGGTAAAGAAATTAAGTACGATAACTTGATGTTGTACTTTGAAGGCACTGAGGAGCTTGAAAATCCCGAAAGTGATAATTTCGCATTCGGTAGGGAAGTTCACGCTTACAAGATAAAGAATGAAGCTGATACATTGAAATCCGCCTTTAAAGGCTTCTATAAAGAAGATAATACCGGAGAATGGTTGAAAAATCTTGTCGGTGTTGATTTAGAGATTATCGAGAACCGTTACGGCGGTATTCAAAGAGTTCTTGAAAACTGAAAGGGGGTGTGAAAATGGAAGCTATTACAACTGCAATAGGAAACGCTATTACATGCGTTGGTACTGCGTTTACGGCTATGATGGATAATACGGTTATTGCAATATTCTTAGGTTGTTCACTGGTCGGCGCAGCTGTTACTGTTTTTGCTAGAATGAAGCGTTCAGCAAGATAATATACGGTCGGCAAGGATTTATTAGTTCTTGCCGATTTTATTTTATAGAAAGGGTGATTTTATGATAAAGCAGGGAAGTGCAGTAATGCGAATAGTAGCTATTGCCGTTTCAATTGCTATCGTTATAGGATTTTCTTCGGTGATGTTTCAGGTAACCGCAAGAGCAGAAAGCGTAGATAATGTCAATGCGTTAGATTTATCCGCTCATCAGTTAGGTACATTAGGAGCTTATCCCGTTATAGGAATACCAACATCAGGCTTATTAGCTGATTATATTTCTACATCTGATGAAAGCGGATCTATGTCTATGCGTGATTATTTTCTTCCGTTTGTTGTCTTTAATGGTGATATTTATTATTATAATCGTTTAGTTTATATTGGTTATCATAAAAGTTATTTTGATAAATTTCCTAATTGCGCTTTAGCGTTTTACGGTCAATGTAATTTTTCTCCTATTTATGATAGTTTAAAATCTGGAAATACTAGTCCTTCTAAAAAATTCGATTATCGTTATTTTTCGTTTTCCGAATCAGGTAATACATTAACTGTTACTAATAGCGAATATCCAAGTAATACTTGGACGGTTACATATGAATTTAAATCAGCTAGTGGTGTTACGTTATCTTCTAGTAATGTTAATCGAATTTTGTTTGCGCGTGTAAAGACTTGTTTATCAACTGATGATACTGTAGATGTTTCGGATTTATCGCCTTATATCAATTCTTCGGATACTTACAAGGATATCGATACTGGCGCTTCGCCCTCTGCTGAATTTTTATCTTTTAAAGGTACTGAGAGTAGTGGTTTGTATCTTGTCGATTGGGTTCAAGCAGGTCAGCAATATCCGATTGTCGATTTTCGCATTGACGATAAAGGAAATTATCATAAATACGCTTTACGTATTTCCGGTAATTCTAATTATGCCGAAATTTTAAAAGGTATTTGGGATCGGCAAGAAATGAAAGAAGCTGCTTCCGCTGCATCAAATGCCGTTGGTGTTTTTTTATTACTTAAAGCTGCTGCTTCTTTAGGCACTAAAGCTGTTGTTTCTATCGCTGGAGCTGCTACTCCTATTGGTGCGTTATTTTTAAATGTACCAAAGAAAGACGTTACCGGATATGTTATGTTAGCCGCGCAAAATAAACTTGTTCAAGAATATGACACATTGTCGTATGATGATATTCGTACATTAACTTCGGATAATATGAACTTTTCCGAAGGTTCATCGACCGTTTCTAAAGCGGTTAGTTTGTGTCTTTCCGATTATGTATCGGTTGTACCTAACACACTTTATAAACTGGAAATTATAGATGTTACCGATAGTAAATTGCTTGATGTTGCGTATTTTAGTTCTCAGCGCGGTTATCAGAAGTCAGATAGCGGTTACGGTACTAATATCACCGATTATGATAATTCTGCTGACCTGGATAGCGATATTGAAAATAATAACGGTTATACAGGTGGATCATCTTCCAACGGCGGCAAATTAGATACGGACAATCCTAACGATATCATTGATACTGATTATAACAATTCGCTGGCGAATATTAACATATCTGATATCATCGTTAGTTTGCGTACGTCCATTGCTTCGGTCGGTGTATTTTTTCAATCGTGCTGGGCGTTATTTCCGCCCGCTATTTGGTCGATTATCCTACTAGGATTATCACTAATTGTTGTATTGCGACTGTTAGGACGGTGATTTTTATGATTACATATATCCAGCAGTTGCTTGATGGTGTTGTATCTATTTTGCGTATCCCGATTGACTTCGGACCGTTCAGCGTGTCCATATTTGATATTATCATAGGTCAATTGCTTGTTTTTTTAGTTGCCTATGTCGTTTCTAAGATTTTTGATTAGGTGGTGTTTATATGATTGGTGCTTCTGGATCTATTTTGCTTCGGCAGCTCGATACATTAACGTTGTCCGAAGCTTGCTTGTTTTCTCTGTTGCTTTTGGCTATATTGTTTTTTATCGTGAAAGGATTGACTAAATGACTGATGTTGTAGCTGTTTTTTTAGACATGTTCGGCTGGTCGTATGACATGATCACGATTGCCGATGTTATAAATAATATTGTTCGCCTGGCTATCGGTATCGGCGTTTTTGTGTTTGTTATGAAAATGCCTGCTATCTTCCTTGGTCGGCGAAATCGTTTATTATAATATGAGGTGTAATTATGGATTGTAATAATTGTTTTTTCTCTGATGACAACGGCGGTTGTCTGATTGACGGTTGTAGTACCGATCGTTCATATTCTGTTAAAGATGATGATTTGATTTTAGTAGCTGAGTCTTCTTATGATGAATTTCTTGACGCAATATTAAACGAATAGAGGTGATTTTATGGCTATAATTGTTTTCTTCCGCAAGATTTTTGCAAATCTGATACGATTACCGTTGTTCATAGCGTATCAGATACATGACCGATTTCTGTATTACAAAGAAAAGCGTTACAAGGATTTTGACTGTTGGGGTATACATATTTTTACGTCAAAATTCGGCGCCGGTAAAACATCATCTATGGTCTATACAGCGTTTAAGCTGTGTAAGCGGTTTCCGCAAGTGCAGATATTATCTAATATCAAATTATCAGGTTTTCCCGAACATACGGTTATTAAATCGCTGGATAGCGTTGATGATATATTTTCGTGTGCTGATAACACGATAATTTTGATTGACGAAATCGGTACTATCTTGAATAGTCGTGACTTTTGCAACGGTAAATCTATGTCTAAGGCATTGTTTCAGTACTTCTGCCAGGTCAGACATCGACATGTTGTTCTATTCGGTACTTCGCAACGCTGGCATTTTGTCGATAAGCAAATTCGTGATGTTGCTACAACTGTTCGTGTTTGTAGCTGTTATTTCCCGCATCCATTTACCAGGTGCGTAAACGTTACATATTATGATGCGCAGGATTATGATTTATCTTATAGCAATCCGATGATTTCACTTGCGCCGATCGACTGTATGACATACATTCAATCGGACAAGCTTCGCCAGCTGTACGATACCACCGAAATGGTGCAGACAATTTTACATTCGGATTATTTCGACACTGCCGAAGATGATAATCGTTCGTCCGTTGCAGTGTCAGACCGCAAGACTTCACGGCGTTTCAAGCGTGGTGTAGGTCGTTTAGGTTGATGTTATGCCGTAGCCGCCAGCGGCGGCACGGCTGGGGGGACTACGACCCCCCAATATAGTTCAGTGTTCACGGACTATAAAATTATAGTGAGGTATAAAATAAATGGCTGCTTTGAAAAAGGAAAAAGAGACACGTACTCGTTCTTGGACGTTCGTGCTTTATCCTGAGAGTGCACCGCCTGATTGGCGTGATAAATTAGACGATTTCCACATTGAGTGGGTCGAGAGCCCTTTACATGACCGTGATTTAAACGGTGACGGTCAGCCCAAAAAACCGCATATTCATGTATTACTGTCTTTTGGCTCTGTTAAGTCATACGATCAGGTCAAGGAAATTACTGACGCTCTGAATTGTCCGATACCGCAACGGTGTCATAGTCTGCGTGCTATGGTGCGTTACATGGCGCATATCGATAATCCCGAAAAGGCACAGTACAGTAAAGAAATGATTATAGCTCACGGCGGAGCTGATCTTGATGAATATTTGCGACCTTCGGCAAGCTGTGAATTAACTTATGTTAAAGATATGCTTGACTTCGTTCAAGAACATAACATAACGGAATTTTTCGAGCTTGTTGACTATGCAAGGGAAAACGAGTTTGATACATGGTTTTCGTTTTTGTCCCGGCATAGCTGTTATATGATAATCAACTACATAAAAAGTTCTCGTTATCGTAATTCGCAAGGTGATTGATTTATGGCAGAATATTATAATAATTTTTATAAGCACCCATTGAGCGGTTATGATCCTCGATATTTTAGAGTACCGCCTAAAGAGTGTAAAAACTGTATTTGTTATTTTTGTTATAACAAATTATGTCCTCATTGCTTTGGCTATCGTTACAGTCTTGCAGCTGATATGTGTGTCAAAGAAAAAAAGATACGTTCTAAAGACATGATACCACATAGATGTTTTAAATGTTATTTTCTCTGGAATAAGAAAAAACCGATTTATGATTGTGATTTCTTCGTGAATTTCCGTAGAAAAATTACATTGTATACTGTAGTTCGCAAGTATCGCAAAAAATCTGCGCTTGAACTTCTTGCTGATCGGATCGAAAGTCTTGAAAAACGGATTGAAGAAATGTATAATGATATTAACAGAAAATAGCACGCAATTTCGTAAAATAAATATTTGGTTGAAGCGAATGTTATAATTTTACTGTTAAAAAAATACGGTCAATTTCGTAAAATGAAAATTTTACGAAATTAGAAGTACCAAAAACCGAAAGGCAACAAAAATGGCATACAACATAGATTTCAGACAAGCTACATCAGATGCACCGGCTTGTCTTACCGAATACCTGAATTATCTGACTACCATCAAAAACCGTTCACAGCTTACGGCTCTGAACTATTATACGGACCTGCGTATGTTCATGCGATATCTCAAGGTCAAGAATAATCTTGTCCTTCCTGATACAGATTTCTCGGATATCACTATAGCCGACCTTGACGACAAATACATCAAGGCTGTAACACTCAGCGATGCTATGGAGTTTCTGAGCTTCACTGTAAGTGAACGTTCGAACCAGGCTAAGGCACGTTCACGAAAGGCTGTATCTCTGCGCCAGTTCTACAAATTCCTCACCAATAATAAGGCATGGTTTGCGGCTAGTCCTATGCTTAATTTAGAGCTGCCGTCACCTAAAAACGCACTGCCTAAGCACCTAACTTTGCAGGAATGCGATCAGCTGTTGCACGAAGGATTCAAGGAATTTTCAAGCTGGATGGATTTCCGCGACTATGCAATGATCATAATGTTCCTCAACTGCGGAATGCGTCTGAGTGAATTGGTAGGTATAAATGTAAACGATTTCGTAGAGAACATTGATCCGTCACAGCCGGATATAAAATACATATCAGTCAAAGTGCTCGGTAAAGGCAACAAGGAACGTATAGTTTATCTAAATAAACAATGCGTTGAAGCTGTCGCAAGGTATAATATTGAAAGAAATTCCGTTGCAGACCCTAAGGAAAAAGCGCTGTTTATAAGCAAGCGAGGCAACCGTATAACAAACCGCCGCGTTGAGCAGATAATCGATGACCGTCTTAAAGCATGCGGACTGGCAGGTAAAGGAATTTCGGTGCACAAGCTCCGTCATACAGCGGCTACACTTATGTATCAGAACGGTGTCGATGTCCGTGTGCTTAAAGAGGTTCTCGGGCACGAAAACCTGAATACAACACAGATCTATACCCATGTGGTAAACACTCAGCTCCGTGACGCTATAAACTCAAATCCCGTAATGGATATAAAAAACGACCTCCCCGAGCTTGATTTGAAGCACGGAGAGGAAAAGAGCAAAAAGTAATTTCGTTATAATTTCAATTTTACGAAATAAATTCACAAGTACAACCGCCGTGATAATCATCAAATTTAACACGGCGGCATAGTTTTATTTACTTACAATCTCATTGAACAACGCCTTACACCCCAGCAAAACATCTCTGTAGGTGTCGTCAAAGTTACCGGTATACCACGGGTCGGCAATACTACCGCTCATTCCTGCGTGCGACAACAGCAGACTTACTTTACCCTCGGGATCGCTCTTTATGATCCGCATTATATTTCTTATATTCATTTCGTCCATAGCGATTATGTAATCGTACTTATTATAATCGGATTTTGTCAGCTGCACTGCTCTTTTGCCGTCACAGGAAATACCGACTTCTGCGAGCTTTCTCCTTGTGCCGTGATGCACCGGGTTGCCTATTTCCTCGGTACTTGTCGCACACGAAGCGATATAGAATTCATCGGACCTTCCCGCTTTTTTCACTATATCTTTCATTACAAATTCCGCCATAGGTGAACGGCAGATATTGCCGTGGCAGACAAAGAGTATCTTGTACATAAAAATCCTTCCTTATATTGCATAGCCGCCGGAGCGTTCAGCGGCTATATCTGTTTAAAATATGTCAGTTTATCGTTGGCAGTATTTGCTTGCGTACAGTCATAAAGCACATAACCGCATTTTTCATAAAGCCTTTGAGCGGGAAAATTATCCTTGGTCGTATGTATCTTAACACATAATTTTCCATACTCACACAAGTATTTTTCCGCATAGGAAACGGCATACTTGCCAACACCTTTTCCCTTGAATGCGGGAGCTACCGCAAGTATTGAAATCCAACCGATATCATCGTTGCCGTTAAGCCCGTTGATTTTCAGATATCCGCACGGAACAGCACCCTTGCATATCAGAAAGTGTTTTTCATCGGTATCGTTTGCGTAAATCAACTCACACCATTCACGGTAAGTGATTATGTTGCTGTGAAGCAAAGCCGCGTTTTCATTAAAAATATCCGTAATATACCTTGCACCGTTTTTCTCTGTAACCTGAGCAGCATTGAATGTTGCCAGCGTTTTTTCAAACATTATCTGACCGTCGTTTATGAGATTATTGAAAGTTTTGTATGCACATTCGGTAAATCCGTATTCTCTTTGCAAGCACAGCGATATTTCATTATCAGGCTCTACATAACATCTCAGTGTGTGGCACCATTTATCTGACAATACCTGCTCTGCTGTTTCAAGTAATCTTTTTGATATATGTCTGCCTCTGTACGGCGGTATAACGAATAAATCGCCGTAGTACCACAAACCTGCATTTTCGGCATTTTGTATGCAGAACAGCCTGCCGATCACATCGCCGGCATCATTTTGTGCAATTACATTGAAGCAATCGGTATTGATTTTATTCTCGTAATTGAAGCTTATAATAGCATCTGCCCATTCAGGCTTATTCCATAGAGCTTTTGCTGTTTTTTCAGCTAGCTCGGGCGTAATAAATTCTTTGACTGAAATAGTCATGCAATTGCCATGTACTGCTTTTCTGCTGCTTTCTTTGCCGGAAACGGTAAAATTCAAATTGTTCATATTGACTCCTTTAAAACAAAAATAGTGTTCCCGATAACGAGAACACTTGAATTTTACCTTAGCACAAATGCCGTATATTAAAAGCAAAAATGTGAATGATAGATACTCTCGTTACGGTTGATGGTTATTTTCATATCATTCACCTGCCTTTCTGAATGTTTTTATTATATCAAAACCGTGCCGATATGTCAAGACGGATAGCTATATCGAATTTGTCCGTAATACGCTTTATTTCGTTATAATTACAATTTTACGAAATAAATTCATAAGTACAACCGCCGTGATAATCATCAAATTTAACACGGCGGCATAGTTTTATTTACTTACAATCTCATTGAACAACGCCTTACACCCCAGCAAAACATCTCTGTAGGTGTCGTCAAAGTTACCGGTATACCACGGGTCGGCAATACTACCGCTCATTCCTGCGTGCGACAACAGCAGACTTACTTTACCCTCGGGATCGCTCTTTATGATCCGCATTATATTTCTTATATTCATTTCGTCCATAGCGATTATGTAATCGTACTTATTATAATCGGATTTTGTCAGCTGCACTGCTCTTTTGCCGTCACAGGAAATACCGACTTCTGCGAGCTTTCTCCTTGTGCCGTGATGCACCGGGTTGCCTATTTCCTCGGTACTTGTCGCACACGAAGCGATATAGAATTCATCGGACCTTCCCGCTTTTTTCACTATATCTTTCATTACAAATTCCGCCATAGGTGAACGGCAGATGTTGCCGTGGCAGACGAATAAAATTCTGTACATTGGGTTAAATCTCCTTATTTTGCGCTGTTATGCCGTATTTTGCCGAGTTATTGAGCGGCTGAAAGCTGTGCGGAATTACTACGATTTTCGCATAATTCCGCATATCTCGGCATAATGTAGCCGTCAATCGTAGTAAAAGAGTAGTAGGAATGGGGGTGGGTTACTACTTGAGGATTTGCTGTGACATTGTTTTATTATTGTGCCAAAAACTGACCTACAAGCTGGAATTTGACAGTCCGTTATTGAATTTCCTTGATAAACACTTGCATTCGCCTTGTTACAAGCTCATGGCTGTTTTTAATTTCTTCTTTATCTACCCATTTGTAAGCAATTGTTTCTCCTTCTTGAAGAAGAATGGAGTCTTTGTCACATTCGATATCGCATAAATATTCCACATAAATAGAATGATGTTTATTATGAACGACACGACCAATTTCGATTAAGTTTTCGGAACAAATGCCTGTTTCTTCTCTTAACTCTCTAACAGCACATTCTAAGGGGAGTTCTCCTTTTAATGCGGAGCCACCTGCGGTTAATTCCCACATACCGCCAAAATGCTTCCTTTTGTCCCTTTGCATAAGAAGATATTGTCCATCAGTATGTCGTACTGCAATTTCGCAAACTAAGTGATAAATCCCGTCTGGGATTTCATCGCCTCTTACTAACATAATGTTGTCAAGCTTGTTAAATTGATTATCATATGCGTCCCATAGTTCCAGCATAGTACACCTCCACCAAATTCCGATTCGTCGTCCGGTTAACTATTTTAATTATACCACAAACTCTTACTCTTGCATAGTACCTAAAAAGAGAAAAAACGCTCCGAAATCATATTCAGAGCGTCTAGTGCAATTTCTAAATGTATGTTTTAAGCCGTTTCCGACCCCTTACCCACAACCTCTTTTCTCGCCTGTTCCAGTTCCTCCATTCTCTGCAGTTCGTCCTGTGCGTCCTCCAAGCCGAGGTGAGTATAAGTATTCAAAGTAACACCGATGTCGCTGTGTCCCATAAGGTATTGCAGCGTTTTCGGGTTCATGCCGGATTTCGCCATATTGCTGCAATAGGTGTGGCGGCAGACGTGCGGCGTTATGCTTGGCATTTGCAGGCGGTAAATCTCGTTGTACCGATTCACCATATGCTTTAATCGGTGTTCCCAGTGCATTGCGACCAGCGGCATTCCATTTTGTCGTAGTACAGAAATCCCGCGTACCCATCTATTATATGAAGTCGGGTCTGCGATGTCCCTTTTTGCGATAAAAAATTACGCAAGTGAGTATTTATCCGCTGTTGATAATGATTTTAAATTAGGGAAACGTTGAATAAAACAAAATCGACCCGCTCACATGAGTATACTCACAGGTCTGATTTTGTTACGCTTCGCTTTATTCAGCGCGTCCCTAGTATAGATTCGTTTCATCTCAAACTTATTATAATAGACATATGGAATTTCTAAAAAAGGCTCTGGCAACTCAGTTGTCGGAGCCTTTTATGTATAAATTAGACTTTCAGGAGTTTACAGCAGGCTGTGTTCCTGCATTTGAGGAATCGCTATAAAGCGAGAAACTCTTAACCAACTGCTTGAGCATATTAGCCTGGCTGCTGAGCTCTTCGGAAGCGGCAGCAGACTGTTCAGATGTAGCAGAGTTTGTCTGAACGACATTTGATATCTGGTCAACTCCGATTGTAACCTTGACGATGGAGTCAGCGGCTTTCTTGGAAGAATCGGCAATCTTGTTGTTTATGGCCGTAACCTTGCCGGCTGTTTCGCCGACCTTGTTCATCTTTTCAGCAACTTCGGCGCAGAGCTGATTTCCGCTGACGATGGAGTTAACAGTGCTTTCGATGATCCGAGTCGTATTCTGAGCTGCTTCAGCAGATTTTCCTGCAAGGTTTCTGACTTCTTCAGCAACTACTGCAAAGCCCTTTCCGGCTTCGCCGGCTCTTGCTGCCTCAACTGCGGCATTGAGTGAAAGAATGTTTGTCTGGAATGCGATATCCTCGATAGTCTTGACGATTTTCTTGGTTTCGCTGGAGAATTGGTTGATCTCGTTCATGGCTCTTACAAGCTCTGACATCATGGCATTGACTTCCTGGACGGCCGTTCCTGCGGCATTTGCTTTATCACTTGCTTCCGCTGCGTCCGAAGAATTAGCCTTGATAGATTCGGAAATAGACGCAATATTTTCAGAAAGCTCCTGGATAGATGCTGCCTGCTGCGTTGCCCCCTGAGCAAGAGCCTGAGCGCCTGATGAGACTTCTTCTGTGCCGCTTAAAAGCTGGTCGGAAGCCTGGTCAACATTTGAAAGGGCAGCGGAAAGATTATCGCGTATATACATCAGGCTGTCGCGGATCTCGCTGGTTTCGCCAACGTAGCTATCGTAATTCTCGCAGGTACAGTTGAAATTTCCGTTGCCGTAATTCCTGCACACATCTGAAATGCTGGGCAGCACGGCCTGGAAGAATCTGATGACCTTCCTTGCTGCATGGGCAAGTACACCCAGCTCGTCCTTGGATCGGTATGTGATAGTGCCGTCAGCTTCTTTGAGCAGACCGTTTGAGATAAGGTTCATGGAATCTTTAATCTGAATGATTGGCGTGACTATTGCCTTTGTGAGAACGACTGTGAGAGCAACCACAAGTATTGCAGCCGCCACAACTACTGCAATTATTATGACAATATTGATTGTTTTGGTAGTCTGTGCATTATTGTATCTTGTGGTAATTGCTTCTTTGAGTTCGGTTGTAAGGTTTTCCAGAATGCCCGTAACTTTCGTGAGGTTAGGCTCATATTCGTTCAGATATATAGAATACGCTTCCATATTGCCCTCATAGCTGAATTTTGCGCTTGCTTCTACTATTCTCTCACGAATAGTAGCTGCGTCGTCCATGATAGTGTGGATATTTTCGACTTCATCTGAAAACTGTGGGTCATATTCAAGAAAGCTGTCGAGATAGGCGAAGAACGCTGACCGGTCGCTGCTTATGTCTTCAACGAGCTTGTCTAAATCAGCCTGATTATCAGTACAGGTGGCTTTCAGAATATTACCCTGGAATATTCTGATGTAACGTCTGGCGCTGTCAAGATTTGACAATGCGGGAATAGATATATTGACGTAATTGTCAGACGTAGAAGCTATGTTGTTTGTTGATACCAGGGAAACAACACCCAGAACAAATGTCAGCAGAAGCACAACTGCAAACGTGCAGATTATCTTCTTGGAAATCTTTAGATTTTTCATTGCTTTTTTCTCCTGTTCAATTGAAGTTGACTTTTAATTGCAGTAATTTAAAGTTGTTACTTTTATAATTGTAATTTTATCAGTTTATTTACTAAAAATCAACACATAATTCTGGTAAAAATGCCACATTTGTAACGTTGCACAATTTATTTGTTTTTGTAAATTTGATTTTGTCAAAGTGTATAAAAATCCCGTCTTCCTATTTGAATTGAAAGGCGGAGCAGTGTTATTTTATAGAATTCCAAAGCAGCAAGTTCCGTGTGAGTTTACTTTGTCAGAGATTTTATCACTTACCTTGAAAAGGTAACTTTTTCATCAATATTGGCTTGCAACCCGTGTTACGACAACTCTGCTGGGCTATTTAATCAGCGTTTCCCTAAAAGCTATACTGTCTACAACATCACCTGTTTCATTCAGAGCGATAACATTGAAGCAATCGCTTTTGATCTTGTTATCATAATTGAATCTGACAATACTGTCAGCCCATTCAGGCTTGTTCCATAATGCTGTTGCGATTTTTTCAGCAAGCGTAGTTGTGATAAATTCTCTTACAGTGACAGTTATTTTTCCACTGTCTGTTGTGTTGCTACGATACGGTTTATCCGCTTTGATAAAATTCAATTTGTTCATAATAACTCCTTTATAAAAAAGTGTTCCCGATAACGAGAACACTTTGAATTTTATCATCGCACAATCGCTATATCAAAAGCATAAATGTGAATGACAGCTATTCCCGTTATCTCTGATAAATAATTTCATGTCATTCACCTGCCTTTCTTTGTTTTTTATTATATCAAAACAACATCTATATGTCAACATTACAGCCATATTACGCCTGAACTCGTCGTGTATTTCGCAATAATTTAAATTTTACGCAATTGCTTTCTTCCTGCTACAATATCCCCTTGACCTCGTTCAGCTCGTCTATAACATGATCCGCCTTGATAATATCGCTCTCAACGCCGCTGACATTGTAAAAACACGTTTTCATTCCGTAGCTTCTGCCGCCCTCTATGTCAGAAGTAAGTGAGTCACCTATTATAATCGTATCAGCTGGTATTATCGCTTCTTCTCTGCCGCCGTTAAGCTCTGCGAACGCACGTCTGAAAAACTCCTCCGACGGCTTTGACACTCCGAGCTTTTCGGATATGAATATGTAGTCGAAATACTGCTTCATTCCCGCAACCTCAAGTCTGTGTACCTGCTGTTCATACGGTCCGTTGCTCGCCGCACAAAGTATATATTTACCGCTGAGGTAACGTAACATTTCATTTGCACCGGGCATAGGGATAGCACTGTCATAAAGCGCGCGCCTGAAATAATTTTCAAACACCGTACCGTCAAATTCAAAACCGAGCCTGGCAAATATAATATTCCATCTCACCTTTTCAAGCTCCGAAAAGACAAGCGTCCCCTGCTCTATTCTGCGCCACAGCTTGTTGTTTTCCTCGGTGAAAATATCATACATATACGGCTCGTAACGCTTCAGCCCGAAATGCTCAAATCCCGTCTGCATAGTATGTTTTACATATTCGCTGAAGCTCAGCAACGTATTATCAATATCTATAAATACAGCTTTCATTGCTCTCCTTTTCTGTTGTTCTTTATATTGGTCGTCATTTAATGTACGCAAACTATAAATAACAGCAGATATCAATTGACGTTAAGTCCGGCGTTGAGGAAAGTATATCATGATAAAAAATCAATGTCAAGTGACAGCCATGTTCCCGTGATGTTTTTTGCATAATGTCATTTATTGTGCTTCAATTTATTGACAGTCAAAACTTAATGTGGTAAAATCAGTATGACTTATTATTTATTTTTATAATTGAAATTGGTAAAATAATTTTACTGAAATTGACGGAGATGCATTATGGATAAAAGAAAAGGGTTTGTTTTTGTAATTCTGCTTACAGTAATAACCGCTATACTATTCGGCAACGCATACTATTCTTATATATCAAGAAAAATTTTCAATGAAAGCGCAACTCACCTGACGGAAATATATTCTCAGGTAGGAAAATCACTGAGCAATCTTCTGACTGATAACTGGAGCGCCATGAAAATGTGGATACCATATTTAAAAGATGCGGGCAGTGATGAAAATATCAGAGATTATATCTATAATATAAGAGCTACGAGTGCTTTCACAGACTTCTATTTTCTGTCAGATAGCGGCAGTTATTGTACCATTGACGGTAATAAAGGCAGTATGGATCTCGGCAAGAATATGAAAAAGCTGATGAATGATAAAGAGAATGTTGTATCCGATACAGCGCTTATCGATCATTCTGAGCTTGTGGTATTTGCAGTTCCTTGTCCTCAGAGCAGATATATGGATTTTTCCTATTCAGCGATAGCTATCAGCTTTAATAACAAGGACATCGTTTCACTGCTCAGTGCAAGGACATTCAAAGGTCAGGCGGTAAATTACGTTATTTATCCCGATGGCAGAGTTGTTGTAAATAATAAAGGCGAACACGGCGATGAGATAGACAACTTCTGGCGTATGCTCACAGAAAATTCTCCTCTTAATGATGAAACAGTCAGACAGTACCGCACATATATATGCTATAACGGCTCAGGCGTTGATACGCTGACTATAAACGGAGTTACGCATTATCTGACGTATGAGCCTATTGGTTTTAAGGACTGGATACTTATCGGTATCGTTCCCGCAAGTGTAGTAAACGAAAGTTTAAATGAGCTTCAGACAGTAACAATAACGGCATGCGTCAGCTTTGTGGCTTTAATCAGCTTTCTCTCAATACTCTATCTTATTCGCAAAAATTATATAAGCATAAGACTAAAGGACACTGAGATAAAATATCGCGAAGAGTTGTTTTCAGTACTTTCAAACAATGTAGATGACATATTTCTTATGCTTGATAAGAATAGTTTTGCTGTCAGCTATGTAAGTCCGAATATCGATCACCTGCTGGGAATTTCTCCTGATGACGCAATACGTGATATCGGTTTGCTTGAAAGTGCGCTTGAAGATGGGACAAACTATGCCGTTCGCAGTAAGCTTGCAGGTATGACAAAAGATGAACGCATTGAATGCGACGGTGTATGTACCCATCAGAAGAACGGAGAAAGCAAATGCTTTCACATTACCACACTATGCCGAATAATAGGCGGTCAGGAAAAATACATAATTGTACTGTCTGACCGAACCAAAGAGCGCCTGATAAACCGGACACTCAAAAACGCAGTAGATGAAGCAGAACGCGCAAACAAAGCCAAAAGTACATTTTTGTCTAATATGTCGCATGATATACGTACTCCGCTCAGTGCAATAATCAGTTTTGCTATGCTTGCAGGCAGGGAAAAAGGAAATACAGAGCTGACAAATGACTATCTGTCAAAAATAATGATATCAGGTAATTACCTTCTCGGACTTTTAAGCGATATTCTCGACATGAGCCGTATCGGAAGCGGTAAATTGACATTTGATATTTCCGATGTGGATATTTCTGAAATTCTGTTTGATATAAGAACTGTAATGTACACATTGGCGATTGAAAAGAAGCACAAATTGACTATCTCTATGTCACAAGTAATTCACGAAACAGTGCGTTGTGACCGCCGCAGGCTTGAACAGCTGCTCAATAATCTGCTTTCAAATGCCGTAAAATTCACACCGGACGGCGGTATTATTACGCTAGACATCAGCGAAGAAGCGAGCAAAACAGATAATATATCGATATATGAAATTCGTGTCAGCGATAACGGAATAGGTATGAGCGAAGAATTTAAGAATAAAATATTCGAGCCTTTTGAACGTGAGCGAAAGGTAACGAGCAACATTCAGGGAACGGGACTCGGAATGCCTATAACCAAAAATATAGTCGATGCCGCAGGCGGCACTATTAAGGTAAATACCAAGAAAGGGAAAGGTACTGAATTTATAGTACGCCTGCCTTTTCCCATTACGGAAAAAGGCGTAAATAAACCATTTCCTGAACTTTCTGCTTTCATAGCAATCACAGACAGTAAAATCAGGGAGGAAACGTGTACTGCGCTTAAAAAGCTGGGAATACATACTGATATAGAAAACAGTATCACAAAACAAAGACAATGTACCCGTTATGATATTATAGCAACAATCCCGGACAGAATAGCCGAATTAAAAAAAGGGGATACAGACACTTTGTATATTGCCGTCACCGATAGTGCACAACGCAGTAAAATTCCCTGCTCTCTGTCACACTCGGTACAGATATGTACTGTGCCGATTCTGACATATGAGCTGAGAAAAATAATATCATCACATTTTAACTTGGAAGATAGCAAAGTAAGCAGTACCGTAAAATCCTCCGTCTTAAGCGGCAAACGTATTCTGCTGGCAGAAGATGTCGATATCAACTGTTGTATAGTAAAGACGATGCTTTCACCATATGGAGCTGAAATTGAAACGGCGGAAAACGGCGAAGTTGCATTAGATATGATAAAATCTCACGATAAAGGCTATTACGACTGCATAATTATGGATATTCAGATGCCGATCATGGATGGTTACGAATGTTCTCGCGCCATAAGACAGCTTGATAACGGATATGCACCGGATGTACCTATTATTGCCATGACCGCAAATGTATTCAGTGAAGACAGAAACAAAGCCGCCGAATACGGTATGAATACATTTCTGACAAAGCCGGTCAGCACAAAACGGCTTGTAGAAACCCTGACCGAATTGCTATCCTGATAATACCGGATAAGTGCTCTGCTCCGCTCTTAACATTTCCTTCGTATTTTCATATAATGTATTACATTAGCTGAAAGGTGATAAATATGAAATACGATAAAGAATTTACGGTTGCGCTTGCAGGCAATCCGAATGTCGGCAAAAGCACGGTTTTCAACGCTCTGACCGGGCTAAAGCAGCATACAGGAAACTGGGTGGGCAAAACAGTCGGTAATGCGACAGGAAGCTATATATATCATAACAACAAGTTCGAAATAACCGATCTTCCCGGTACATACTCATTGTGTGCTCATTCTGCGGAAGAAGTGACGGCACGGGATCATATCTGCTTTGCAAAGCCTGATGTCACGGTAATAGTCTGTGACGCGTCCTGCCTTGAGCGCAACCTTAATCTTGTGCTTCAGGTAACGGAGATAACAGACAAAGCCGTGATGTGCGTCAATATGATAGACGAAGCCGCAAAAAAGAACATAACGGTAGATATAAAAAAGCTGTCGGAGCTACTCGGTATACCGGTGGTCGCAACCTCGGCGCGCAGTAAAAAAGGACTTGAGAAACTGCTTTCGGCAATAGAAAAGTCGGCATCGGGCGAAAAAAAACGTGCGCCGAATTCGGTTACTTACACAAAAAGGATAGAAAGCGCAGTATCAGAGCTTATGCCGCTTGCAGTAGGAATTACCGATGACATAAGAAAACAGCGTTTCATATGTCTCAGATTACTGCAAAACGATGATGATATCAAAAAAAACCTGTGCAGCAAATTCGGGATATGCTCGCAGAAATACGAGCCTTTACTGCTTAAGGCTGGGGAGCTGATGTCAAAATCGGAAAAACCGTTTACCGATGAGATAGTGTCATGTATATTCATTACTGCCGAAGGTATAGCGGCAGAAAGCGTAAAAAAATCGTGCGACAGAAAATTATCCCGTGACAGAAAGATCGACAGAATACTTACAGGAAAATTAACGGGAATACCTATTATGTTTCTGATGTTGCTCGGCATATTATGGATAACAGTCACAGGCGCGAATTATCCCTCTGCGTTGCTTTCGGAATTTTTCGGAAATGCTGAATTACTGCTTTATAACGGATTATCATCAATAGGTATACCGGAAATAATAAACAGTGCCCTTACACAAGGTGTATTCAGAGTACTTGCATGGGTCGTATCTGTTATGCTTCCGCCGATGGCAATATTCTTTCCGCTGTTCACAATACTTGAAGATTACGGCATATTACCCAGAATTGCATTTAATCTTGATAAAGCATTCAAAAAAGCGGGAGCGTGCGGAAAACAGGCTCTGTGCCTATGTATGAGTCTTGGATGCAACGCCTGTGGAATTACAGGAGCAAGGATCATAGACAGTAAGCGGGAGCGACTTATCGCCGTTATCACTGCATCGATTATGCCTTGTAACGGTAAATTTCCGACGATAATCAGCGTTATAACAATGTTTGCGATAGGCGTACCCGCTGTTGCAGGCTCAGGATTTATTGCGGCGTTATGGCTTGGTGTCGTTATAGCTGCTGCAATTGCCGCTGTCATGATGGTATCAAGATTGTTATCCAAAACACTTCTCAAAGGACTACCGTCATCATTCACGCTTGAATTGCCGCCGTACCGTACTCCCCAATTCGGCAAGGTTCTGGTAAGGGCTTTCCTTGACAGAACATTATTCGTTCTCGGAAGAGCTGTAGTCGTTGCAATTCCTGCGGGGCTTATAATATGGATTATGGCGAATGTAACGATAGATGGTGCATCATTACTATGTCACTGTACAGAATTTCTTGATCCGCTCGGACACATTATGGGACTTGACGGCGCGATAATACTTGCGTTCATACTCGGTTTTCCCGCAAATGAGATAGTAGTACCCATAATCATAATGGCTTACTCAAACGGCTCGGCACTGACCGAGATATCCGAGCTTTCAGCTTTGAAAGAACTGTTTACGGCAAACGGCTGGACTATAGTTACAGCGATATGTATGGTCATATTCGTACTGTTTCACTTTCCGTGCTCTACCTCCTGTATCACGGTGTACAAGGAAACGAAGAGCATAAAATGGACCGTCGTAAGCTTTTTAGTACCTACCGTAATCGGAACTGTACTTTGCATAGCCGTGAACGGAGCTTGTGCTCTTCTTGGTATAGGCGGTTGATAAAATATTTATTCATCACCCTTAAGATACCTTACCGCTATCTGTGTTCTGTGTTCAAGACCTGTTTTTTCGAGGATAACACTTATATAGTTTCTGACTGTACCGTTTGACAAAAACAGTTTTTCGGCTATTTCTGCGTTGGAACAACCTTCGGCAATAAGCTTTACTATATCAAGCTCTCTTTCCGTAAGCAGGTCGAACACGGCACTTTTTCCGTAACACTTTACAGCGGCATCACGGATATACGACAGAATATCCTGCTGGAATACCGTGCCGCCGTTGTAAACTGTTCTCAGCGCACTGAAAATCCCGTCTGTCTGTGTGTTTTTGAGAATATAGCCGCTGACCCCGACTTTAAGCGCACGCTGTATAAGCTCCTGCTCGTCAAACGTTGTCAGTAAAAGCGGCTTGCACAGATTTTCCTCAAGCAGTATTCTTGCGGCTTCAATTCCGTCCATAACGGGCATTCTTATATCAAGCAACGCTATATCGGTCTTGTATTTCCTGCAAAGCTCTACCGCTTCTGTGCCGTTACAAGCGACACTGACAATTTCAAAATCAGGCTGTGACGATATTATCATTTTAAGTCCCTCACGGATTATATTATCATCATCTGCAATAATTATCTTCATATGCTTTCCTCTTTCAGACTGAATATGTTTACTACCGAAAATCCGTCAGGCTGTGCCGGAAATATGCACTTTCCGTCCGTAAGCACTGTGCGCTCCTCTATCGCCGTAAGACCCGTACCCTTCTTGAACTCATCGCTACCACAGCCGTTATCCTTGAACTCGGCACGGATCACCTTGTTCATAACCGATATTTTTAGTGAAAATTCATCTGCTCCCGAATGCTTGAGCGTATTGGTGAGCGTTTCAACGAGATTTTCCTTTATACAGTTCCATATGCGGAATGTGACTCTTTCAGCGTCGCCCTTGATTTCAAGCGTTGTCCTTATGTTATATTTTGCCTTATATTCACCGAGTATCTCTTTAAGCTCACTTATTCCTATAGTTTTGCTGTCGGGACGTTCCTCACGCAGTGCCTGCCTTATATCGTCAACGCCGCTTCTGAGGTTATCGGTTACTGTTGTAATACATTGCTCCGCACTGTCGGGGTTTGTCCTGATGTTCAGCTTTGCCGCCTCAAGCAGAATTATACTTCCGGAAATACTGTGTCCGAGCTTATCGTGTATCCTTGCTGAAAACCGTCTGCGTTCTTCGACAGCCGCAGATTTCTTTGCTGTTTTGGCGTATTCTTCAAGGCTTGCTATCCTGCGGTTGAGGCTTACAGTTTCCTCTCTGCTTTCTGCAAGCTGTTCACGGCATTTGATAAGCTGTCCTGCGGTAATATGGGTGACAGTGAATGCCACAAGCATTATAATAAGTATCAGCACATCAATAAACGGCGGTTTTACTATAAAAAGGACAAGCAGTACCGAAACAGCACCAATATGTCGGAAATACTTTCCCGCACCGAATTTATCTACAGCAAAGATTATGGCAAAGCACAGCACGAATATCAGATTGTCGCTGTATATAAGAAATGCGATAAAAGCCGAAACGCACGAACAGACCGCCGCCGCTTTATCCGACTTTTTAAGCACCGACAGCAGATATTCAGCCAGAGCAAAGCAGGAAAAGGCGAGTACGGTAAGCACCGTATCGCCCGAATCACAGTTATTCATTATATTCATAGTGCCGAATGCGGCAGTTGCCGTGAGTTTGAATACAAGATATATAAGTGACAATTCGTATTCCTTTCGTTACGCCTTTGAAACTACCGACTTTCTGCCGAAAAGTGCGGCGCTTGCAAGCATTATAAGCAATGTGTAGAGTATAAGCACGCAGATGTTTATCACAGGCTGTTCAGCCTCGCCCGACATAAAATCGACATACCAGTATTGCGGCGTGATATACGACAGATATTTCAGCATACCTGCCGTTTCGTCTATCGGGAACCATGCACCGCCGAGCAGAGCGCCTATCGAGGTGATACAGCCCGAAAGCGTGGCAAGAGCCTGCTTTGAGCTTATCAGCTGTGCGAGCATTATTGATAATGCCGAGTTGAACAGCGAGTAGATTATTACGGCGACAAATATAAGCGGATAGCCGGCTGTCATCTGAGCGCCCGTGATAAGCAGGTACAGCGGTAAAACGATAAGTGCCGTAAAGGATATAAGCACGCTTGCCCCAAGCGTTCCGACAATGTACTGTACGCCCGTTACAGATGAAACAGCCATTCTGCTGTATGTTCCGTATTGCCTGTCTTCCATTACCGCAAGTGTGATAAATATGCCGATAGCTGTGACAAGCATTATCATAAATCCTTCGGAGAACTTAAAGCCTGCAGCGACATATTCGTCCTCTCTGTCGGATGTTACCGCATTTTCCTTAGTGAGCTTTGTGTCGGCGGCATCGCTGTTCATAATTTTTGAAAACAGCTCTGCGTCACCTTTTGCGGCATCTGCGGCAATATTGACGCTTCTCATAAAGCCTTCGATATATACCGAGATATAAGCGCCGTTTTCGTAATCGTCAAGAGTGGTGGATTTTATCTTAACGTCTTTTCCGCCGATAACATTCTTTTCAAAGCCCTGCGGTATCTCTATTATAGCAGAAACGTCACGGTTAATCAATTTATCATTGAATTTTTCTTTGCCGTCCTCGATAATGTTCATATTTATCCTGTCGCTGAGATAGCTTTTCAGCATTGCGGAAAGCTCCGATTTATCGTTATCGGTCATGGCGATGTCTATCTTGTCGTTTACCGAGAACACGTTTGCTATCGGTCTGCCGCAGTAATAAAGCCCTATACTGCCTGCCCCTACAAGAAGTGCGATTACAAGTGCGTATTTAAGACGCTTCAGCATACCGAAAAATACCGTTCTTATATTATTCATAATACGCTCCCCTTTCAGACGGATTTTTTTACACGGAATATTGCCGCACCGATAAGCGATACAGCAACCGTTACGGCAAGGCATACCGCAATTACCGCCAATGCACTGTCGCTTTCACCGTAAAGAGTGAGTCTGAATGCCGCTTGCTGAACGATATAAGGCGGCAGCTTGTCGCTGAAGCCTTCGACGAATACCTGCTTTGAAAACGAGCCTGAGAAGAACAGCAATGCCCATGTAAGCGGTATCACGATGCTCTCCGCAGGTATTTTTATCAGTACCCCTATCAGCATACCTATGGCTATCGTCGCAAGCGAGCAGCAGGAGAACAGCAGGAACAGGATAAGGTTTCCGATAAAGCTGTCGCAGTATTTTGCTCCGAACACAAACACAGAAAACAGCATTATCACCGCATTTCCTATAACGGCGGAGGGAAGCGTACCGATGAGCTTCCCGAAAAACAGCTTTACTTTGCCGACAGGTGACAGATAAAGACGCTGTAGGGTGAATATCCTTTCCTCGTCCTTAAGAGACGTACTGCCCATTATCATATGCGACATGAATATCATCATTACCGCCATACTCACCGCATAATAGTCCATCATACTCCGTGTAACGCCAAGTCCGTCCTGCTCTACAAATGACTTTTCGGTATCGGTATCTGTATTCATAAGCAGTGACGGGTCGGTTGCCGCTATTTTATAATATGTATCGGATACCGCAATGAAAGAATTCAGCACCGAGCCGAGCGCCCTGTTTGCAATTTCGTTTCTGCCGCTGTATAACAGAATTTCCCCGTTTTCAAGCTTGATATATGCGTCTATATCACCCTTATCGGTAAGGCTCAGTGCGGTTTTTTCATCGCTTGCCTTTTCTGCACTTATCATACTGATATTGTCAAGAAACTCAGCAAATGCCTTGCCGCTTTGTTCGTCTGTTTGCGAAATATTGTATTGCAGTTTAATTTCTCCTATGTCATAATCCGCTATATCAAAATTCTGAAGCATCGTTCCGAGAAAGAATACCAGCAGTACCGGGAAGAAAAGCCCCATGAATACATTTGCGGGGCTTCTGAAATACTCCCTAATCTGTTTTATTATCAAACTAAGCATATTTCCGCTCCTTAACGTATCTCGTGTCCTGTAAGCGACAGGAACACAGCGTCCATATCCGGCTTTTCCGTGCTTATCTCGATTACAGGCAGATTTTGCTTTACAAGCTCGCTTATGATATGTGAAATATCATTACAGCTTATATCCGTATCCACGCTTATCATATTGTCGTTAAATTGCACCCTGTTTACATCGGGCAGGCAGGAAACAGCCCTTGATACTCTGCTTCTTGTTTCGCTGTCACAGGGTTTTGTAGTGATATGTACCGTACAGCTATCGGTTATCATTGTTATAAGCTCCTGCTGCGTACCCTCTGCCACAAGTCTGCCCTTGTCTATTATAGCTACTCTGTCGCAGATCTCCTCTACCTCATGCATATAGTGCGAGGTATATATTACTGTCGCTCCGCTTTCACGCAGCTTCTTTATCGAACTCATTATATGCTCTCTTGACTGTGCATCAACTCCTACTGTAGGCTCGTCCATAACTATCAGCTTCGGTCTGTGCGCTATACCGCAGGCAATATTCAGTCTGCGTTTCATACCGCCCGACATTTTCTTCGGCTTCATATCCGCCTTATCCGCAAGCCCTGCAAATTCGAGAGCGGTCATTGCGTTCTTATGAAGCTCCTCGCCCTTGAAGCCGTACAGCGAAGCGAAAAATTCAACGTTTTCCTTAGCTGTAAGATATGGATACACGGCTATTTCCTGCGGTACACTGCCTATTATGCGCCTTATTTCCGCTCTTTGCTTTGCAATATCCTTACCGTCTATCATCACACTGCCCGATGTCATTTCATCAAGGGTTGTAATTATATTGATCGTAGTGGATTTTCCTGCTCCGTTAGGACCTATAAGTCCGAATATCTCACCCTCATTTACATCAAAGCTCAGATTATCTACGGCGCAAAGATTGCCATAGTTCTTGACTAGATTTTTTACGCTTGCAAATATCATAAGTATTCCCCTTTCGGCTGTTTATTTATCTTACTGTAACGATTATACACCTGCAAAGCGGATTTCACCAGTTACAAACGGTATTTTCCTGTATGACATTTGTAATAAAAAAGCTCTGACGGAGCGTTTTAACCCCGTCAGAGCCTTTGATTTATTAAGTTATTGATTATTCATCGTCGGCTGAGATGCTTTCGGTTCTGTAAATGAACTTTACAGTGCCCTCTGTCTTATCGGATTTACCGCCGAATGTATCGTAATCCTTGCCTGCGGCTACTGTAGCCTTCAGCTTGTCGATAAGTCCTGCAATATCGCCGTCAACAGCGTCAACTATCTTCTTGACAGCCTTTTCATTGAACTCGTCCATACCGTCATTCAGTTCCTTTGCACCGTCCCTTAACTGCTTTACACCGTCAATAAGAGTTGCTACACCGTCATTAAGCTTATCAGCGCCGTCCTTAAGGTCGCCTGCGCCGTCATGAAGCTGTAATGCACCGCTGTGAAGTGTGCCTACACCTGCTACAAGGCTTACTGTACCGTCCTTTAAATCGCCTGCGCCGTTATCAAGCTGAACAGCACCATCGTAAAGTGTGTTTACACCTGCTACAAGGCTTGCTGTGCCGTCTTTCAGATCGCTTGCGCCCTTGTTGAGGTCAGTTGCACCGCTCTGCAGTGTGCCTACGCCTGTCACAAGGCTTGAAGTACCGTCCTTTAAGTCGCTTGCACCCTTATTGAGGTCAGCCGCACCGCTCTGCAGTGTGCCTACGCCTGTCACAAGGCTTGCTGTACCGTCCTTCAAATCGCTTGCGCCTTTATTAAGCTGTAATGCGCCGCTGTGAAGTGTATCGATACCTGTGACAAGGCTTGCAGTACCGTCCTTTAAGTCGCCCGCTCCCTTGTCAAGCTGATTTACACCTGCTATAAGTGTCGAGCCGCCGCTTGTGAGCTGCTCAGTGCCGTTCTTGAGCTGAGTAGCACCGCTGTGAAGATCCTTTGTACCGCTGTAAAGCTGTGATGCACCTGCTGTCAACGTCTGTGAACCGCTGTATGCACTGTCAACACCGGCTGTATATGTTGTAAGACCTGTATAGAACTGATTGTAGGAGTCAAGCTGAGTGATAAGGTTCTTTATCGTTGTCTGACCTGCCGCAGCCTTTGCAACCGCTTCATTTATCTGAGTTGTAACTGTGTCACTCTTCATATTCTGATCAATAAGCTGTTTCTTCTGAGCTTCAACATTCGTGCTTATCTGAGCCTTTACGTTGTCTGTTGCCATCTGTGCCGTTACTGCGGCATCGACCTGCTTCTGTACCGCTTCCGGGATTTGTCCTGCCTTTACTGCGGCATTGTACTGCTCAGCGGTCATCTCATAACCTGCAGTCTTGAGGACCGCCTCAAGAACCTTTGCCTGTACAGCCTGAGTAACACCTGCTGTTATAGCATCGTTATTTTTTTCAACCTCAGCTGTAACCTTTTTAAGAGCCGTATTATATGCAAGGTCGTATACCTTATCTTTATCAAGTGAGCTTACAAGCTTGTTGAGCTCTGTCTTGTAGTTCTTTATCGTAAGCGTATTAACAGTAAGACCCGATGCCTTTATCTGTGTTTCGGCAGTTGATAATAACGTTTCAAAAACCTGCTTTGCACCTGCATTAAGCTGTTCGCTGTTTGAAGAAAGCTGTCCTAGTCCCTTGCTGAGATCAGAGGCTCCCGTGCTTACCTGTCCTGCGCCGCTTTCAACCTGTGCCGCGCCGCTGTCGAGTGAAGCAGCTCCGCTGTTAAGCTGATCTGCGCCGGCTATAAGATCCTTTGCGCCGCTTACAAGGGCTGTTGTACCGTCCTTCAGCTGTCCTGCACCTGTATTCAGTGCATCTGCGCCTGTCTTAAGGTCATTTACACCGCTTACAAGCGAACCTGTACCGTCCTTTAGCTGTCCCGCGCCGCTGTCAAGCGCGCCCGCACCGTCTTTAAGGTCATTTGCACCGCTTACAAGCGATCCCGTACCGTCCTTTAACTGTCCTGCACCGCTGTCAAGTGCGTCTGCGCCGCTCTTTAAGTCATTAACACCACTTACAAGTGTACCTGTACCGTCCTTTAATTGTCCCGCACCGCTGTCAAGTGCTTCCGCACCTGACTTCAGATCCTTGATGCCGGCTACCAGAGAAACCGTACCGTCCTTTAACTGTACCGCACCCGTATTCAGAGCGTCTGCGCCTGTTTTAAGATCATTTACACCGCTTACAAGTGTTCCTGTTCCGTCATAAAGTGTGCCTGCACCGTCTGCGAGCTGCTTTGTGCCGTCCGCAAGCTCACCTGACTTCTCAAATAATGTCACAAGCCCGTCATAAAGCTGTGAAGAGCCGTCTGAAAGCTGATCTACAGCGTCTGTAAATTCCTTGATAGTGCCGTCTATATCGTCCATATTGAGCTTATCGGTATCGACCTCGTTGAACAGCTCTGTCGTACCTACCGTCATGCAGGTCATAAGCTCGAAATTCTTAACATCTGCGCTGATTTCAACGTATGAGGGGATTTCATAATCGTCCTTGTCAAGTCCTAAGTTTTCCTGCATACCCGGAAGTGCAAAACCGAGAACTGCGGATCTGTCGCCATCGTTTACAAGCTTACCGTTTGTAACCTTAATGTTCGTGAACTTCTCGTTATCCAGAACTGTTCCCGTCACCATAAGGAACGGAACGTACATTTCCATATCCTTGCCGTCAACCTTTACGGTACGCTTTTCATTATTTGTATAGTCAAAGCGGATCGTGACCTTGCCACTCTTGCCCTTTATCTCATCGGGAGTTACTGTCTTGCCGTCCAGAGTATATGTAATCTTCATATCAACGGGAAGTGCCTTGTCAGTTGTGCCCTGGTAGTAGATATCGCTACCGTTGGCAGCCCATGTGTAGTTTTCACCGTTGTTTGTGAAGCTCTCGTTACCCTTGACGTTCTTTATATCTTTAAGTGAGGTTTCATCGGAAATTGATGCACTCTGTGAGCCGTTCTTCAGCCAGTCGCTGACGATGACCTTCTTTGTTGTACCATCTGCGTTTGCAATGATATATACCGTTTCTTCCTTGCCGTCCGTATCAGAGCTGCTCTTTTCGCTGCTACCGGTTTCCGTGCTGTCTGAAACCGATGACGATGTACTGCTATCGTTACCGCTCTGTGCGGCGAATGCAAGCAGACCCGAGGATGTGCCTATCATTGCGGCTGCAAGTACTATTGAAATTATCTTTATGATCTTTTTTCTTATCTCTTTCATGCTGTTGTCCTTTCTCAGTTCGTTTTCTTATCGGCTTCTCTTGCTTCCTTGAAGCCAAGGCTCGTGTGGATTATTATCTTATCGAAGAGCTTGAGCATAGCGGGTAATAACAGGATTACCGATACCATACTGATGATAGCGCCTCTTGCCATAAGAGCACACAGCGAGCTTATCATATCTACATTTGAATAAATACCTACACCGAATGTTGCGGCAAAAAATCCGAGCGCACTTACGATGATCGAAGGTATTGAAGATTTAAGAGCCGTGTAAACCGCTTCATTCTTGTCGTTACCCTTATTACGTTCCTTTTTATATCTTGTAGTCATCAGGATCGCATAGTCAACGGTAGCACCGAGCTGGATCGTACTGATACAGATAGGTGCGATGAATGCAAGCTCTGTACCTGTGTAACAAGGAATACCGAGATTTACGAAGATTGCAAACTCGATTACCGCCACAAGTATCAGCGGGAGTGAAACCGACTTGAAGGTTACCAGAATGATAAGGAAGATTGCGGCTATTGAAATAACGTCAACTACCTTGAAGTCCCTGTCGGTTACTTCGATAAGATCCTTCGTACAGGGCGCTTCACCGATAAGCATTGCCGAGCTGTCATACTTCTTTATAATGTTGTTTATCTCTGTTACCTGATTATTGACTTCGTCTGTTGCCGTACCGTACTCACTGCCTACAAGCATAAGCTGATACTTATCACCCTTAAGCACTTCGGATATTGAATCGGGGATCATCTCTGAGGGAACAGCCGAGCCGATAAGTGAATCAAAGCCTACCGCAAGGTTTACACCGTCAACCTTTCCGACATCGTCAAGCATCGCCTTTGCATCCTTCTGCGACAGCTTTGAATCTGCGAGTATCATATGAACGTTCGACATTCCGAAATCATCCTTCAGCTTTGTGTTGGCGATAACGAAATCCATATCCTGAGGCATTGTCTGGCTCAGATCGTAATATTTCTGTGTGTTGTTATAACCGTAAACCGCAGGTCCGATAAGTACAGCGAATACTATAAGAAATATCCATGAACGTTTTGTTATAAACCTTGCCACCTTGTCAAACTTCGGCATAAGCTGTTTGTGTCTTGTCTTTTCGATAGCCTTATCGAATACAAGGATAAGTGACGGAAGAATTGTTACGCAGCCGATAAGTCCGAAAACAACGCCTTTAGCCATTACTATACCAAGGTCCGCACCAAGCGTGAAGCTCATAAAGCACATTGAAAGGAAGCCGGCAATTGTTGTGATAGAAGAACTTGCTACAGAAATGATACTGTTTGAAATGGCGTGTGCCATCGCACGTTCCTTATCGCCGTCAAATCTTACCTTCTGCTCGTTGTAGCTGTGCCAAAGGAATATCGAGTAGTCCATTGTAACACCAAGCTGTAAGATAGCGGAAAGTGCCTTTGTTATGTAGCTTATCTCGCCTAAGAAGTAGTTACTGCCCAGGTTGTAGAGAATAGCCATACCGATACTTGCGAGGAAGATGAGCGGTATCAGGAACGAATCCATAAAGAGCATCATTACTACTACCGCAAGAACTACTGCGATAGCGACATATATCGGCTCTTCCTGCTCACAAAGGTTCTTGAGGTCTGTTACCATTGCGGACATACCGGAAACGAAACACTGATTGTTCGTTACATCTCTTATCGTGTTGATAGCGTCCATTGTTTCGTCGGCTGATGTCGATGTATCAAAGAATACCGCCATCACTGTTGAATGATCGGTGTTGAATGCGTCTTTTATCTTATCGGGAAGAATATCCATAGGTATTGATACGTCTGCAATCGAATCATACCAGATCACCGAATCAACGTGATCTACCGCTTCAATTTTTTCTTTAAGAGCGGAAACATCCTTCGGTTCCATATCCTCCACAATTATCATACTGAATGCGCCCTTGCCGAAGTCATTCAGCAGAATATCCTGACCCTGTATGGTTTCCATAGTATCGGGCAGGTAATTTAGCATATCGTAATTTATTCTTGTTGCGATCATACCGAGTACCGAGGGTATCAGCAATACTACCGCAACAATAAGAATGATTACTCTGTGCTTTGTTATCCATTTGCCTAGCTTAATCATCTTTGTCCTCCCTATCGCTTGTTTCTACATAAATTTTGTCATCGGCGTGTATTTCTTTTTTAATGGCCTTGACTGTGTAAGCGGCGATCCATATGTTGGATAAACCGTCTGCAAGCAATGTGATACCGAGCAGAACCGTAAGGGCTACCGCACTCTCAAAAGGATTTATGAGTAACAGTATTCCGACAGCACCCGTGACTATCGCACTGACAAGTATCAGCCACCAACCGTTTACGCCAAAACGCTTTGCATCGACAGCAGTCTGGATTTTCATTATGCCGTCTATCATAAAGTAAATACCCATTATAACAGGTACCAGAGCCATTACATTGCCCGGATGAAGTATTACGATCAAACCCAGCAGTATTGCTATGACACCGAATGCAAAGTCAAACTGGAACGCCAACCCGTAAGGGTCTGACGAAAAATAACCCGTGATTTTAACGATGCCGAATACTATAGCGGAAATACCGAGCATATAGCATACGGCAAGCATTGAGATCTCCGGGAAAATTATCAGTATAAGTCCGATGACCGCTATTGCGGCACAAGCAGAAATATAAGCTACTTTTGCACGTTTTATAAATCTCATGGTTTTCAGTCCTTTCTTTTTCTTTACAGCTATATTTTATCCCGTTTTCACTATTTCTACAACAGTCAACCGCGTGTCAATGTTCAAATTTCAGGCAATCGATAAAAATTGACTGTTTTTTGGGCAAACAAGCTTTTTTGCCTAAAACTTGAATTTTTAATAGAAATGTTGTATAATATGTACCGGAGAAAAGAAAACAGCTGAACTAAAGCTAAAACGGAGGTTATATGTCGGCACTTACCAAAAGAGCTATACAGGAATCTTTCAAAAAACTGCTGAGTACTCAGCCTTTAGATAAAATAACAGTCAAGAATATAACAGACGACTGTGGAGTAAACCGTAACACGTTTTACTATCATTACAGCGATATATATCAGCTCCTTGAAGAAATCTTCCTTACAGAAGCACAAAAGTCGGTAGATGAGATGGTGATCGGTCAGTCTTGGGAGGAAGGGCTAAAGACAGGGCTTTGTTTTGTCAAGGAAAACAAGAAGCTTGTCTACCACGTTTACAATTCACTGCACCGTGAAACGATTGAGCGTTATCTTTACAGCGTTTCACTGGATTTCGCGAATAAGTTCATCGGAAATGCATCAAAGCAACTTGAACTTAATGTATCGGATGAGGATAAAAATTTTATAGCATCATTCTACAAATACGGTATAGTGGGGATAGTGCTTGATTGGCTTGAGGGAGGAATGAAGAGCGACCCCGATGAGCTTATCACGAAGATGTCTACCTTACTGACGGGAACGCTTAAGACAGTTCTTGAAAACGCAAGTAAAAAATAATACATAAAGTCGGTTGCTTATCCTCTGCAATCGGCTTTTTATGCATGTCGGAACTGTTTATCCGTCTTGACTTTTTTTCTGTTTTATAGTATGATTATTCTGATAAATTCGGATCAAAGGCGGAACATAATGGACATAAAAATAACACCGACAAAGCTCGGAGGTAAGCTTATCGTACCGCCGTCAAAAAGCATTTCGCACAGAATGCTTATATGCGCGGCTTTATGCGACGGTATGACTCATATAGATAACCTGCTTGAATGTATGGACTCACATGCTACTATAAATGCGCTGACCGCACTTGGAGCGGAAATAAAAGGCAAAAACGGAAGCTATGATGTAAAAGGAATAGTAAATCCGAAAAAAACAGCAGCTGTAGACTGCTTTGAAAGCGGCTCAACACTGAGATTTATGATCCCAATATTCTCTGCGTTCGGTTGCGAGGCTGAGTTTACAGGCAGAGGAAAATTACCGGAAAGACCGATAACACCTATTATTAAGCCGATGATCGACAACGGAGTAACATTTAAAACGCTCACTATGCCTTATAAGGTAAAAGGTAAGCTTCACGGCGGAAAATATTATATAGACGGCAGTGTATCATCGCAGTTTATAACAGGGCTTTTATTTGCGCTTTCTGTACTGAAAGAAGACAGCGAGATAATTCTTACCACAAAGCTTGAATCAAGACCATATGTGAATATCACGATAAACTGCATGAAACAGTTCGGCGTTGAAGTTGCCGAAACGGAAAACGGCTACTTCGTAAAAGGCGGTCAGAAATATCAGCCGCATAACTGCACTGTTGAAGCGGATATGTCGCAGAGCGCATTCTTCATTGCCGCAAACTGCGCAGGCTCGGATATAGAGCTTGCAAACCTTAATATGAACAGTGTTCAGGGCGATAAGGCTATAATCAATATCGCCGACAAGTTCAAAAACGACGGTGATCTGTCGATAATAGACGCATCGGATATTCCCGACCTTGTCCCTGCGATCGCTGTAATGATGAGCTTCTGGAAAAAGCCGTGCAGGATAATCAACTGTGAGAGATTACGCATCAAGGAATGCGACCGTCTGGCGGCTACTACCGAGCTTATAAACGATCTCGGCGGTAAAGCAATTTCTACAGAAAACAGCATTGAAATATTCCCTGTTGAAGCGTTCAAGGGCGGTACGGTACGCAATTACAACGATCACAGAATAGCAATGGCAGGCGCTGTTGCGGCTACACGCTCAACAGGCGATGTAATAATAAAAGGCGCTGAATGTACAAACAAGTCCTATCCCGGATTTTTTGATGATTTCAGAGCACTCGGAGGTATAGCAGATGTCATCAGCGTTTAAGTTCGGAGAGCTTTCTGTTTCAATATTCGGAGAATCTCACGGTAAGGCAATAGGTGTTGTGATAGACGGGCTTCCGGGCGGAATAAAGATTGATTTCGACGCGGTGCTTGACTTTATGGCAAGACGTGCGCCTAAAAAAGACGGCACAAGCACAATGCGCAGTGAAAAGGATTTTCCAAATGTAGTATCCGGAATGGTAGACGGTGTGCTGACAGGCACTCCCCTTTGCGCTGTGATACAGAATACAGATCAGCATTCGGCTGATTATAAGAGCGTGAGCCATCTTGCACGACCCGGTCACGCCGATTATACAGGATATGTGCGTTATAACGGCAGTAACGACCTGCGCGGCGGTGGACATTTTTCGGGAAGAATTACCGCGCCGCTGGTTTTTGCGGGTGCTATCGCATCTCAGATACTTGAAAGTAAGGGAATAACCTCAGGAGCGCATATCCTGTCAATAATGGACGCAGACGATGAACACTTTGACCCTGTAAACGTGAATGCTGAGCAATTAAAGCAAGTCAGAAGCCGCTATCTTCCGCTTATCAATGCCAACGTTGAACAGCAGATGAGGGATATTATATCTAACGCATCTGCAAATCTAGATTCTGTAGGTGGAATTATCGAATATGCGGCGGTCGGACTTCCTGCAGGCATAGGTTCGCCTATGTTTGACGGCATTGAAAACAGAATTTCGCAGATAGTATTCGGTGTTCCTGCCGTAAAGGGTATTGAGTTCGGCGCAGGCTTTGATGTTGCAAATATGTTTGGCAGTCAGAATAATGACGAGTTCTGCATCGAAAACAGCGAAATCAGGACAAGGACGAATAACCACGGCGGTATTTTAGGCGGTATCACAAGCGGTATGCCGATTATATTCCGCGCCGCAGTAAAGCCTACTCCGTCAATATCGTGTCCTCAGCAGACGATAGATTATACAACTATGACAGAAGAAACGCTAAATATCAAAGGCAGACATGACCCCTGCATTGTTCCGAGAGCAGTGCCGTGCATAGAGTCTGCGGCAAACATTGCGATCTTATCTTATTTTATTTGATATTCATGCCGAAAGGAGTAAATGTATGAGTATACCCGTTCCTAAATACACTCTTTATGACCGCAAGGACATTGAAGTGCTCGTGGCGTATATTCTTTACAAGGTCGGCAGTATCACAAAAGACGAGCTTATGCGTTGCACTGTTGATCACGACTTCGTGATGTATTTTGATCTGATATGCTGTCTTTTTGATATGGAGGAAAAAGGTTTTATCACCTGCGAAAAAGTCGGCAATGACGAAACCTGTCTTCCGACGGCGAAAAGCGAATATCTCGCTATTGAGCTTGCTTACACTATACCTCTTTCGATAAGAGAAGATACTGTTTACTATGCAAAAAAGATCACTTCGCACTCCCGGCTTGAAAAGACAGTAAAGACTGAGATAGTAAAGGTCGAGCAAGGCGGCTATCAGCTTTGCATACGGTTTATAAACGAGATGGGCGGCACCGATCTTATGGAGCTTAAAATCTACGCTCCGACAAAGGAAAGTGCCGAACAGATGGAAAAGAGGGTTTTCGACAATCCTGTGGGTGCGTACAGAAACGTACTCAATTCATTTATTCAAGGGTATCTCACTGTATCGGAAAAGGAGATACAGGAAGTGCTTGATGATACGAAGATTTAAATAATTAAACTGCATATAAAACAGCGTCCGTGTAAAGCCACACGGACGCTGAATTTTATAATCCTACTTTTTACCGCAACAGCCGGGCGAGCACATACCCTTGTACATTTCGATTTTCCTGTCAAGGCGGGAAAGCGTACTCTGCATTTCTTCAATCCTGCCTATAAGTGCCTCACGCTGTTCGATTAGTATCGCCATACGGGCTTCTGCGGTAGAATCGCCCTCTTTGAAAAGCGTCATATATTCGATAAGCGCTTCAATGGGAAGTCCCGCGTTTCTCATACACTTGATAAACTCTACGGATTTGCAGGAATTTTCGTCATAGTCACGCAGACCGCTCTTTGTTCTCGGAACAGGGGGCAGTAAGCCGATACGTTCATAGTAGCGGAGCGTGTCGTTTGAAATATCGTACTTTTTGCTGACTTCTGAAATAGTCATAATATATCACGTCCTTTCAGTTTATCTATATTATCACACGGAGTTAACTCCGTGTCAAGAGGGAAAAGAAAAACTGCCGAAAGATCGGCAGTTTTCAGAAATTATGCTTTGATATTCAGAACGTGTCCTGTTACTCCTGCAGGCGGAATATCGGCACTGTTGATAAGATCAACTACCTCTGCCCCGCTTTGCTCGATGCTGTCGATGCTCTTTGACAGCATTGCTGTGGAAACGCTCTGTGCTACGTTTGCCTGTGCCATACTGACAGACATACTCGCAATGTAGGAAGTAAGATCCATAACAAGACCTCCTTTAAGCTATCAATCGGTAATGATAGTCTTTTCTCTTATCTCTTTTTCTACCATATCGCAGAAGTCGGATACCGACATTGTACCGATATCGCCACGCTTGCGGCAACGGATAGAAACGTTTTCTGTTTCAACCTCCTTATCGCCTATAACCAGCATATAAGGAATCTTCTGAAGCTGTGCTTCACGAATCTTGAAGCCTATCTTCTCGCTTCTGTCGTCAACCTCTACTCTTATGCCACGCTTCTTAAGCTCTGCGGCAACCTTTGATGTAAACTCGTTGTGACGGTCGGCAATAGGCATAAGCTCAACCTGTACTGGAGCAAGCCATATCGGGAACGCACCTGCAAAATGCTCGGTCAGGATACCGATAAATCTTTCAATAGAGCCGAATACAACACGGTGAATCATAATAGGTCTGTGCTTTTCGCCGTCCGCACCTGTGTATTCAAGTTCAAATCTCATAGGCAGCTGGAAGTCAAGCTGGATAGTACCGCACTGCCACGTTCTGCCGAGCGAATCTTCAAGATGGAAGTCAATCTTAGGACCGTAGAATGCACCGTCGCCCTCGTTTACAACGTAAGGAAGTCCAAGACCGTCAAGAGCCTTACGCAGACCCTCTGTAGCCATATCCCAGTCTTCCTGGCTGCCCATACTGTCCTCGGGCTGTGTTGACAGCTCAACGTGATACTTGAAGCCAAACAGCTTGTAAACTTCATCGATAAGTCTTACAACACCCTTTATCTCATCCGTGATCTGATCGGGAGTCATAAAGATATGTGCATCGTCCTGTGTGAAGCATCTTACACGCATAAGACCGTGAAGTGCGCCTGACTTTTCGTGACGGTGAACAAGACCGAGTTCGCCCATTCTCATAGGCAGATCTCTGTATGAACGGGGTTTTGACTTGTATACAAGTATACCGCCGGGGCAGTTCATAGGCTTTATAGCAAACTCGGTATCATCGATAACCGTAGTATACATATTCTCTTTGTAATGATCCCAGTGACCTGATGTTTCCCAAAGCTGACGGTTAAGCATTATAGGAGTGGAAATCTCAACATAGCCGTCACGGGTGTGTATCTGACGCCAGTAATCAATAAGAGTATTCTTGAGCGTCATACCCTTAGGTAAGAAGAACGGGAAGCCGGGACCCTCGTCCATAATAGTGAACAGCTCAAGCTCCTTGCCGAGCTTTCTGTGGTCACGCTTCTTTGCTTCTTCGATCATATTTAGGTATGCCTCAAGCTCTGACGCCTTGGGGAATGCTGTGGCATAGATACGGGAGAGCATCTTGTTCTTTTCACTGCCTCTCCAGTAAGCGCCTGTACAGCTGGTCAGCTTGAATGCCTTTACAAAGCCTGTTGACATAAGGTGAGGACCTGCACAAAGATCGGTGAACTCGCCCTGCTTATAGAAGGATATAGGCTCGTTCTTGCCTGCGTGCTCTTCGCAAAGTTCAACCTTGTAAGGCTCGTCAATCTCCTTAAGATACTTAATAGCATCTGCGGGAGCCATTTCAAACTGTTCGAGCTTTAGATCTTCCTTTACTATCTTCTTCATCTCGGCTTCGATAGCTTCGAGATCTTCGGGCATAAAGGGAGTATCTTTATCAAAATCATAATAGAAACCGTTATCTATAGCAGGACCGATAGCAAGCTTTACCTCGGGGTAAAGTCTTTTTACCGCCTGCGCCAGAATATGGGAAGCGGTATGACGGAAAGCCTTTTTACCGTCCTCATCATCGAATGTAAGTATTTCAAGTGTGCAATCACTGTCAATCACAGTGCGCAGATCCTTGATCTCGCCGTTTATCTTTGCAACGCAAGCCGCCTTTGCAAGACGCGGGCTGATTTCCTTGGCAACGTCAAATACGGAACAAGCACTTTCGAGTTCCTTTACGCTACCGTCTTTCAGTGTAACTTTTATCATTGTTTTTCCTCCGTTAAGCCGCCATACGAGAGCGGTCTTTAGTAGTGTATAGAAATACAGTAATATTATATCACCGCAAGTGGGAAATGTCAAACAGTTTTGAAAACCACGTCGATATTTGCCTTTTGTGCCTGCGTGTGTTGAAATTTTCTTTCTATCCTATAGAATTTGCCGTCCTTGATAAACCTAGCGCCTGTCTGTCTGAAATGAAAATCAACTTCCGCGTTTATACACTGCTCTCTGATACCGAGTATCCAGTCATAATTACATTCTCTCGCTTCGTTTCCCGACTCGCCGCCGACTACAACTTCCGTTATCTGCATTTTATCAAGATATGGGCTTAAATCAATGTGTTCAAGCAAAGGCTCGCATATGATCGATTTGTGCTTTATCGGTGCTTTAAGAAATATCGGCAGGCGAAAATCTGCCATCTTCTGATTTTCACAGGTACAGCAAATATGAACATTATCATAACCTGAACCCCAGTCAGCGGGAATACACAGTGAAAAGCGGTGTATTCTCTTTGTAATAATCAGAAATGTGACATCATGACGCTGTTTTATCATCTGCCAGCACTCATCACGCCATTTATCCGCTTCTTCAAGAAAAAAGTCGGAAGTAAAGCAGGTATATATGATCCCACCCTCAGGCACCATTTTGTAATTACCGTATTTATAACGCTCGGCAGGAGCGTAAAACGTTTTGTTTTTCACTACTGCCGTGCTGTCAATATCATATTGTGCGTCACGTCTGTAGACGTAACAGTTTTTGCATCCTGCACTGATTTTTCTGCAACCGTGCCAAGGATTCCATGTATCGTTCATAATATCAAGCTATGGTGAACATTATACGATTTCAAGTATCATAGTGTTAAGTTTCTCGCAGAATTTGTCATCAAGCGTAACAGGTGTTTCTGCACCGTCTGACATACGCTTGAGCTTTGCTGACTTAGTCTGCATTTCATCGCCGCCTATTACCATACAATAAGTAGCACCGATTTTATTTGCATACTTCATCTGTGCCTTGAAGCTTCTGCCTGAAATATCACACTCAGCCCAGAATCCTTCTTCGCGGAGCTTCTGTACGAGCTCCATTGCATAAATATTTGTATCATCGTCAAATGACGCAATGTAAAGGTCGCACTTCTTCTCAGGCTCAAATTCAAGCTTCTGGTTTTCCATTACCATTATGATACGTTCAAGACCCATTGCAAATCCAAGACCGGGAACACTGTTACCACCTATTTCCTCTACCAGTCCGTTGTATCTGCCGCCTGCACATACTGCGCCCTGCGAGCCGATCTCGTTGGATATAAACTCAAAAACGGTATTAGTGTAGTAGTCAAGTCCACGCACTATCAAAGGGTTTACAATATAAGATACACCGAGTATATCAAGACGTTTCTTTACATTTTCAAAGTGCTCCCTACAGTCATCACAAAGATAGTCAAGTATCATCGGAGCGTCTTTCTTGAAGCTGCTGCATATCTCGCTCTTGCAGTCGAGTAATCGCATCGGGTTACGATCAAGTCTTTCAAGACAAGTGCCGCAAAGCTGATCCTTAAACTGCGAATAATATTCTTTCAGTGCCTTGTGGTATTCCGCACGGCACTTAGGACAGCCTATGCTGTTTATCTCAAGGCTTATGTTCTTTACACCAAGACTTTTGATAATGTCATTTGCAAGTGCGATAACTTCAGCGTCTGCCGCAGGTGAAGCAGTTCCGAAATATTCAATACCTACCTGATTAAATTCACGCAAACGACCGCTCTGAGGAGCTTCATATCTGAAACAGCGTGTAAAATAATATGTTTTAAGCGGAAGCGCATCATTGAGCAGTCCGTTTTCTATAGCCGCACGGACAGCACCTGCCGTGCCCTCGGGCTTAAGAGTGATACTTCTGCCCTTTTTATCGTTGAATGTGTACATTTCCTTCTGTACAACATCTGTTGTGCCGCCTACACCGCGCTGAAAAAGCTCCGTGTGCTCAAATGTAGGTGTTCGTATTTCCTTGCAGCCGTATGCTTCGGCAACATTTCTTGCGATTTTCTCGACAGTGTGCCACTTATATATTTCTTTTGGCAGTTTGTCCTCTGTTCCTCTGGGTCTTTTAGTTACTAGCTCCATCTGATTTGTTCCTTTCGATTTTTAACATAAAAAAGGCGTACATAAGTACGCCTGCATAAGCATTTATCCTCTGACAATTTCTCGCCAGTCGAGGTCACCGCGCTCAAGAGCGTGTATCAGCGCCTCTGCTGTAGCTATATTCGTAGCAAGCGGAATATTATGAACGTCGCAAAGACGCAAAAGATTCATTTCGTTGGGCTCGTACGATTTAGCGTTCAAAGGATCTCTGAAGAAAATAAGTACATCTATCTCATTACATGAAATTCTTGCAGCTATCTGCTGATCTCCCCCTTGAGATCCGCTGAGATAACGTTGAATATGAAGCCCCGTTGCCTCTGATACAAGCTTACCGGTAGTTCCGGTAGCGCATAGGTTATGTCGGCTGAGAACGCCGCAATATGCAATACAGAACTGAACCATCAGTTCTTTTTTGGAATCGTGAGCAATTAGTGCAATATTCATATTAAACCTCTTTTTTCCTCTGCTTTATACCGTATACACTTAACATAAACTATTTAGTTGATATTGATAGTAAGCGGTACATCTTCCCCAAGTATTCTTCTTGCAATAGCCGCATATGCTTTTGCGCCGGGACAAGTAGGCGGCAAAGGAAGTCCTTTTGCGCCGCAAACCTTGATATTATTGTCCTCCGGCACAACACCTAAGAGCTGTATACCAACAGAGTCCATTACTTCATCAAGGTCATAAAGTATCTCTTCGTCCTTGAAATTCTGGCTAACCTTATTGATGATAAGTCGCTGATTTGTACAATTCTTGACATATAAAAAGTCAGACAAAATAGCACCGTCGCGGACGCATACTGTATCAGGAGTTGTTACCATAAGGATCAGCTCAGCCGCCTTGATAACGCTGAATACCGAACTTCCGACACCGGCTGTGTCTATTATTATATAGTCAAAATGCTGACGCATCTCTTCGCATACGCCCATGATCTTTTCAGGGTTGATATCCATAAACGGGTTTCGTGTTGCACAAACCAGATATAGATTTTCTACAGTTTCAACCTTAGTTGTCGCTGTAAGAATATCGATCTTACCTTCAAGATATTCACCTATATCGTGCTTAACCTTATCTTTAATGCCAAGCATTATATCAAGACATCTTAATCCGAAATCGAGCTCAACCAGAAGAGTTCTCTTGCCTAAAGCGGCTAATCCGCGGGCAACGTTGGCTGAAGTGGTCGATTTACCCGTTCCGCCTTTACCTGCTGTTACTGCTATAATCTGTGACATAATATTCGCTCTCCTTGCGATAATAACGATAAACCTTCGTTTATCTTTATTCTAATTGTTTTCATTGTACCATAAAAACGCGCATAAATAAAGACTTTTAACTGAAAAAAATCAAATTTTGTTAATTCAATATGTTTTTAGCTTACTTTTTTATGCAAACTGCACAAAACGTCATTCATTTTCTGAACTGTTTGACGTATCATTTTTGTTATTCTCAGTCAACTCTCCTCTGGCAGGTCTGCCGGGAGTGTTTGTGCTCTGACCGCCCCAAGGAAGAATTATATCGCCCTTTTCATTGGTCACAGGCTGATAGTTGTCATAGAAGTACGATTCTATTATATTTCGTACCATCAATCTTGAGAACTCGCCTTTTTCCAATACAATTCCAAAACATATCTGAGGATCCTCAGCCGGATAATATCCAAGGATAGTAGAATTGAAAGTATCTTCCGTAACCTGCGGAGTACCTGTCTTTATCGCCACTCCGTAGGGCAAGTCGGCAAGTTGTGTTATACCTGAGCCCATAGGCCACTGAACATCATCGGCGACCATTATCATACCTTCACGCACCACCTGGAATATATGCTTGTCGGCATCTATTTTATACGCAACAGTAGGCTCTGTTTTCTTGATTGTTTTACTGCCGTCATAGCTTGTGATGCTGTCTACAAGATACGGCTGATAGCGTGTTCCGTCATTTGCGAGTGTCAACGCAATCACCGCCAGATTGAGCGGTGTTACCGTTGTTTCAAGCTGACCTATACCCGCCTGAATTGTAGAACCGGGTGTCCATGTACCGCCAAGGGACTCTATATATTCCGGGGTACTCATATTTCCGGTCGCGCCGCCGATCTCAAGGTTAAGATCCTGACCTACGCCGAACCAGCCGGCTACCTTTGCAAGGTAATCTATCCCCATCTGTCGCGCCATATCATAGAAATAAATATTGCACGAATGTCTGAGCGCCGTCCTCACCGTTACATTACCGACAAACCCCATTATACAGCCGGGCTGATAATCATCGTAATATGTGTATATGCCGCCGCAGTACACTTCTGTATTTTCGTTTGCTATACCCGATACAAGTGCCGCTGTTGCGGTTATTGTCTTGAATGCCGAGCCCGGACGATAAAGCCCGTAAATGCACCTATTGTATGTCGGGTTAGGTTCAACGGGATTATTTATAAGGTCGATATACTTATTGATATCGTAATTTGGGTAGTTTGCCATCGCAAGCACCGCGCCGGTTTTCGCATCAAGCACAACAACACCGCCCGCATCGACTTTGTTTCCTCGCGTCGGATCATTATTATAGTGAAGCCATTTGATATGATTTTCGAGTATTGCCTGAACATCATTCTGAAAATCACTTTCAATAGTCAATTTTACCGAATTTCCCGCAGTAGCCGCCTTGGTTATTTCATCTGATACGACCATTCCCGAAGAATCTCTTGTTATAGAGCGGATACCGTTAGTACCGCGGAGTGTGCTCTCCATTGCGCTCTCAATGCCCCACTTACCAGTGGTATCGTTAAGGCTGTAGCCTTTGTCGGAAAGTTCTTCATATTCATCAGGAGAAATTGCTCCGATCCTGCCGACTACCTGCGGAATAAAATCCTTGCCGTCATACCGGCGTATAGCTTCTTCTATGATATCGATGCCCTTCAGCATAAAGCTTTGTTCTTTAAGCTCAATAACTGTCTGCACAGAAACATCTTCGGCCATTGTATAGCGGTTCTGATATGAAAAGTCGCGTATGAGCATTTCATAGCGCACACCTGCTATATATCTGCGCATTTCCTGACCGTATTTGTCTGAGATCTTGAATTTCTCGTACAATGCATTCATACAATTTTCAGCTGTAGCATAAACTCCCAGCTCAAGCTTTGATCTGAGCGCATCTATCTCGTCGTCATCACCGGTAAACTCATACGGAGCAGTTTTGCTTATCGGTATAGTTTCTATCCATTCCTCTTTATTATTTTGAAGTATTTTAAGCGTTTTTGCTATAACATCATTCTCAGTACCGGCTTCGAAAAAAGCCTTTTGAATTATAATCTTGTATACAAGCTTATTGGTGTTCAGTACTTTTCCGTCTTTTGTAAATATCTGACCTCTCGCCGCCTGGATAGTCTGGTTTGCAGTGTATGTGTTTGTGGTCTGGCCTTTGTAATAATCGCCGTCAACGATCTGTATCTGTAATAATTCGATCGTACAGGCAAACGACAAAGCCACTACTATCAGAACAAACACCATATTTCTTATCTGTCTGCTTAATTTAGTCACTCTTTCCTCCGTTAATATCTCACATTATCATCGCTGTCTTCGGCATCTTCAAAAGCGGTAAGAATATCCTCGGTCGTATTTTCAGCTCCCAGTTTTCTGTTTATAAGTCTTATAAGAAGGTAAATCGGTGTTGATAAAAGCACTGTCGATATCATAGCAGGCAGGACATAATCAAGCAATACAACATTTATATCCGGATTTCTCCAAATCACATATTTGAAAAGAAGCTCCGCCGCTTCAACGATAATCAAAGCGGAAAAGTTCATCCATAGAAAATTCAGGATATTCCGGTGGATAAGATTTACCGCAAACAGTGTGACAAACAAGCAACACGGCATAAGCCATATTGAGGTAAACCCGAACAGCGAGCCCATTGCAAGGTCATGCATCATTCCTGCAAAAGCCGCAAACACAACTCCGCTGAGTTCGTTTTCAAAAAAAGAAACAGCTACAGCAACTGTGAGCGTCAGATACGGTTGCCATACGGTAAACGGCATCGTGACCTGAATTGTATACGATAATGCAAGCACAAGTGAGTATAACACCCACTTTGTGACACTCATAAATATCTCTTTTCGCGTCATTGCCGTACGACTTATAATTCTGAATTTCATCAGTCAACTACACCCTGCCCTTTAAAGTCGGTGATCACGACACAGTCTGTAACGGTACGGACATCTACTGCCGGCTTTATCACAGCATGAACAGATAAACCGTTTTCATCGTCATATACCTTTGTAACGACACCGATAAGAAGATTGCCGGGAAACACTACGCCTGCAACAGACTTCACTATCTCGCCTTCCTTGATGCCGCTGTCCTTTGTGATATAGCTCATAAGACAATTGCCGTCATTCGCATTCTTTATATCGTTGTCGAGTATGCCTGTTACCTTACTATCGAATGTCATAACGCCTACATTGATTTCATCGGATAAAACAGTCGCAACCTTTGAATAATTAGGAGCTATCTCACAAACCATACCGATGAGTCCGTTGGATGTCATAACCGGGTCATAAAGTGCTATACCATCGTCTGAACCACGGTCTATAGTAAAGCCTGCATATGCATCGTTGGAATTTCTTGCGATTATATTGCATGGTGCGGAAAATTCAAAGTCCTCATTTTCCTCTTTTATTTTCAGTATTTCCTTCAGCTGATCATTTTCATGCTTTACGTTCTCAAGGTCGATTATCTGCTTGTACTGTTCGTTAAGCTTATCCTTAAGCTCTTCATTCTCGGTCTTGTATCTGTCTGCGTTTGCAAACTTATCAAGCGTATCCTCTACCCACTGCGATACAGCGTTGGAAACTGTAACAAAAGGTCTTGTTACAGTAGAAAGCACATTTTCCGGGAATGTGGAAAAGCCACCGGCAACAGCGGCATAAATAACAACACCCAGTACCAGTGCAAAAACGCATACTATAATTTTAAATTTAAATCCTTTAAAAAAGTCACGCATACAATACCTTTCAGAACTCAGCGAATACTTAAATGAAATATGGTTTATATAACACATTATGACTAACCGTAAAAAACAGTTAGTCATAAGCATTATAAATTCGTAAAATCAATATCTGGTATCGTCATCTGTAAGAACATCAATAAGCTTGTCAATATTCTCAAGAACCTTACCTGTTCCGTCAGCAACACAGTCAAGCGGTCTTTCAGCAACCTTGACAGGCATACCCGTTTCTGAATGAATGAGCAGATCAAGCCCCTTAAGAAGCGCGCCGCCGCCGGCAAGCATAATACCCTGATCGATAATATCAGCGGCAAGTTCCGGGGGTGTCTTTTCAAGTGTGACCTTTATAGCTTCAATAACGTGGCTTAAAGGCTCTGAGAGAGCTTCTCTTATCTCTTCGGAGGTAATCGTTATATTCTCAGGCAGTCCGTTCAGCAGGTTTCTGCCCTTTATATCCATTGAAGGCTCATTATCACTGTAGGGATAAGCCGAGCCTATTGCAATCTTTATGTTCTCTGCTGTTCTCTCACCAATGAGAAGGTTATACTTCTTCTTGATGTAGTTGATTATCGAAGAATCGAACTCATCACCTGCAACTCTTACTGAGCGTGAAGTGACAATACCGCCGAGTGAAATAACTGCCACTTCGCTTGTACCGCCGCCGATATCAACTATCATGCTGCCTGTGGGCTCTGCAACGGGAAGTCCCGCACCTATTGCCGCAGCCATAGGCTCTTCAATTATAGAAACGCGCTTCGCGCCCGCATTCTGTGTAGCTTCTTTGACCGCTCTGCGCTCAACCGCAGTTACACCTGAGGGAATGCAAATGATTACTCTTACTCTTGAGCCGGCGAACGCTCTGCCCTTGAGAGCTTTTCTTATAAACTCCTGCAACATACTTGTTGTCATATCAAAATCTGCAATAACGCCGTCCTTGAGGGGTCTGACAGCTACTATTGAGCCGGGTGTACGTCCGATAACGTCCTTGGCTTCCTGACCTACATAACGCACTCTGTCCATCTTGACATCAACAGCTACAACACTGGGTTCTCTTATTATAATGCCCTTGCCTCTCATATAGACAAGTGTGTTGGCCGTTCCTAAGTCGATACCTATATCTTTTGAAAACATTCGTAAAACCTCCGGGGTATTCTTCTTTACAATTCGGTATTTATTATACCACTTTTTGAAAAAGCATACAACTAAAATACGAAATTAAATATTCATAAATTATCACGCGTTTTTATCGGATATTTATGCAATTTGCATTACATACTGCCTGTTGAGCCGAAACCGCCCTCACCGCGCTCTGTTTTGTCAAGCTCATCGCTGAAACCGTATTCACACAGATCCACAGGCATAATCACAAGCTGTGCGATACGTTCACCGGCTTTTATGGTATATGGTTCCGATGAATGATTTATCACGGGCACTTTGACCTCGCCCCTGTAGTCGCTGTCAATGACACCTACGCAGTTTGCAAGCGAAACGCCGAACTTTGAAGACAGTCCGCTTCTGGGAAAAACAAATCCGCCAAATCCTGTAGGTACAGCAATAGCAATACCTGTAGGTATAAGCCTACGCTCTCCGGGCATAAGTGCTATATCGTCATTGATACAAGCACACAGATCCGCTCCTGCACTGTCAGCAGTTGCTCTGCAAGGTAATTTTGCCTTATCGTTCAGCTTTTTAACTTCTATGAACATTTACTGCACTCCTCTGTAATAAAGTCCTCTTGTAAGCTTTCCGTCCGGTTTTATATCATTAAGATACATATCAAGCACTGCGTCTGTATCCGTCTCATCGGTAAATTTAAGCAACACAAAATCAAACTTTGCAAGCTCGCTCTGTCTGTCACTGAGATACAGCTTATCGGGATTGAGTATCTCGACTGTATTCTCACTACACAGGCAAGGCATACTGTTACCTTGTCTGTCGGTGATATAATGCGGACAGTCGGGTCTTTTTTTATTTCCGCAGGGTCTGCCGTCACTTATCGGACAACGCCTTGTTATCATAAGCGGCAGTCTGCCGTAACCCACTATGCCGGTTTTTATCTCACTGTCGGCACATAGCGATACCGCGTCACTCATAAGCAGCTCAAACGAAAGAACAGTGTCAGACAGCCCCATCTTTTCGTATTCTCTGAGCGAATATTTGTTTGTGATATTCAGCCTGAACATACCGTGCGGTTTTAGCCCGCACTTTTTGGCTATTCCGATATGAGAGAGCGTATGAACAGCCATATGTTCGTATCCCTGTTCTTTAAGCACACCGAGATTTTCCATAACTTGCTTTTCGCAGTCGGCAAGGAACACCGGTGGTACGGCAATAATTCTGAATTTATCGGGTGTATCCGCACTCAGCAGATGCATAGGCGCATATATAAAAGAATATTCGTCCTGCAAAAGTGCCTGTTCTAGCTGTTCTGAGGTACTTACCTCACATCTGAACTCAGGACGTATCTTCTTTCCATCCTTGCTGTCAAGCGGAATGTAAGGCGATATTTTGTAACGATGAGAGTTCTTTTCAAGAATTTTCTCACTGACACTCTCAATCGCTTTTCTTCTTAGTTCATTCAGGTATGCGGCCGATACCGACAACCCGTCATCAACATTTACGGTGATATTTCCGGGGAAATATACAGTACCGCCCAGTTTACTGCACTGACTTTCAAGATATTCGGCAGTAACGGCTCTGTTGACCGCTTTTTCGGGAATCTCGCCTACAGCGACAGCACTTACATTACACGCTGATAGCTTATAGGAAACAGGCTGTCCGTTTTTTACATTTACCGTAATATCAGCCTTGAAGCGTTTGCACGGCTTATGATAATACTGCCTCATACCCGAGAGCACCTTCGATGTTGCCGCAGTTACATCGTCTTTTGTGCGAACACCCTGCATATTCCTGAAATCATCGTCAAAATATGCGCTTGTAAATCCGCTTCTCGAAAATACGTTTTTAAGCGAAATAAGATCGGGCGTTCTGCCGTCAAGAGCTGTACGGCAAGCGTTCACAGCACCTGCAACGTACTCGGGGCGTTTCATTCTGCCCTCGATTTTGAACGATGTTACACCGAGCTTCTGTAGTTCAGGCAATCTTTCAATAAGCGACAAGTCCTTCAGCGACAGCGCATTATGCCTGTCGCCGCTTGTAAAGTCAAGGCGGCACGGCTGTGCGCAAAGACCTCTGTTGCCGCTTCTGCCGCCCAGAACACTGCTCATATAGCACTGACCGCTAAGACAGACACATAGTGCGCCGTGAACGAACAGTTCGGTTTCGATATTGCAGCTGTCGACAATTGCTTTTATCTGCTCATAGGAGAGCTCTCTGCCGAGAACCACACGGGTAAAACCGAGTTTTTTCGCCATAATCGCGCCCTCCGGCGAATTTACAGTCATCTGGGTAGACGCGTGTAAGGGCAGTTCGGGCACAATCTGCCGAGCAAGCCTCGCAACCCCCATATCCTGCACGATAAAGCCGTCGACATCAGCCTTGGCGCAGTTCTCTATTGCTTTTGCAAGCAGTGGTATCTCCCTGTCAAACACAAGTGTATTCAACGTAACATATACCTTGACACCGCTGTAATGACAAAAGCGTACCGCTTCACAAAGCTGTTCGGCGGTAAAATTGTCTGCATTTTTTCTTGCGGAGAAATATTCTTCTCCCAAATAAACCGCATCGGCGCCTGCATTAACAGCCGCCGACAGACTTTCCTGTGCTCCGCACGGAGCTAAAATTTCACTCATAACGTCATCTGACCGTCGTTGACGATCTCATTCATCTGTGCGCTGAGATCGGCATACTTCTTTCTGAGTGCCGACAACTCATCGTTCAAGTCCTTGACCTCTGCGTTACGCTGATTTGCATATTCGTCAAAGGTCTTCTCATATGTATCTACCGTACCTTGTAATTTATCGATCTGCGCAAGAAGCAACTCGTCCTGTCCGCGCTCACCGGCAAGTTTCTCTCGGTCCGTTTTCAGCTTTTCGAGCATCTCTTCATTACGGGCATTTTTATCGTTTAGTTCGGATATCTGCTCTCTGAGCTTTAAATTCTCATCGTTTAATGCAGATGTACCCGTTGCATTTTCACTAAGCTTTGCGTTTTCAGCTTTAAGCTGTTCCATCTGTGCTTTAAGCTTTGAATTTTCATCATTCAAAGCGGAAATGTCACTTGCATTCATTTCAGTGAGCATCGCGTTCTTTGCAACAAGCTCTTTTATCTCGGCATTAAGCCTTTCATTCTCACTTCCGAGCTTTTCAGCTTCATCACTCTTGCTTTCGCTCAACATTTTCTTTTCGGCAGTAAGCACCTTTATTTGCTCGTTAAGCTTTGCGTTTTCCGCTTCAAGCTCTCCCGACTTTTCGGTATCAATGTTTGCAAGCTGTTCTTTAAGTGCGGATAATTCACTCTGTGACTCGGAAACGGTGATCTTAAGAGATGCTATCTCGGTTTCGGAGGCCGTCAGCTTTTCGGCAAGTTCGACCGCTCTTTTTTCATTCGCGGCAGATTTAGCCTGTATCTCCTGGGAAAGCTGCTGTGCTTTTACTACAATTTTTCTGCTGTCGTAATTCTCATCGGCAAAATCAAGTGCTGCAAGCATGGCGATATCTGTCAGTGACATTGAAGATGCCATTGAGCTTAACTTATCTATTTTTTTCTGCAGATTTTCCGCAGCATCATACATTCTGTCGGGATCTTCGCTCTTCAAGTAAAAATCGTGTCCGCTTATAGATATTTTTACTTTTTCCATTATACCCTCCGGGATTTATTTATAAAACTTATTTTTTGTTATCAATATTGCGACAATGACGGCAAGTATAACGGAAATGACAACCGGAAACCATGTAAACGGAAGCGGCAGATCTACCACATTCATACCATAAAAGCTGAACACCATTGTCGGCACAGACATTACGATAGTAATGACCGTCAGTACCTTCATTACGATATTCAGGTTGTTTGATATGACACTTGCAAATGCGTCCATTGTACCCGAAAGTATGTTTGAATAGATATTGCTCATCTCGATAGCCTGCTTTACTTCGATGAGTACGTCTTCAAGCAGCTCCTGATCTTCTTCGTAGAGTTTTATTACTCTTCCTCTCAATATCTTTTCAAGCACTGTTTCGGTAGATTTAAGCGACGTTGAGAAATATACCAGAGATTTCTCAAGTCCAAGGAGCTGTATAAGCTCTTTGTTTTTCATTGACTTGTGAAGTTGCTGTTCAACATAGTTTGAAAGCTTGTCTATCTGCTTTAAGTATAACAGATATTTACTTGCTATCCTGAGCAGCATATGGAATACAAAGCGTGTCTTGAACTGTGTCTGTATCCCTTTTACTATGCCTTTTGTAAACTCATCGATGATTATGTTTTCCTTAAGGCAGACAGTTATAACGTGGCTGTCGGTTATTATGATACCCATAGGCATCGTGTAATAACTGATCGTATCGTCCTTATCCTGCACTTTTTCCGCTACCGGATAGTCAAGGACTATAAGTGTCTGTCCGTCATCGCTCTCAATACGTGAAGTTTCTTCTTCATCAAGCGCGGAACGGATAAAGTCACGGTCGATGTTCAGTTCTTCCTGAAGTGAGGATATCTCGGTTTCGGTAGGTGCTACAGCAGACACCCAGCAACCGGGCTCCATTGTTTCAAGTTCAACTATTGTGTTCTCTACAGTCTTGTAAAATTTCAGCATAACGTACCTCTTTCCTGCACAGAAAGCCGTTATGCAACGACTACTGCGCACTTTTCGCTCTGTTTTAATCGTTTCCCGCAAGGGTCCGCAGTCATCGTCTTTCACCTCTTTCAAAGTTTTTGCATAGCCTTATATATTTTAGCATACTTTTTACGGTTTGACAACAGTTTTCAGTTCATTTTGCGATTTTTTTCTTCCGTTTTTTCTTTCTCTTTACGTTCAGCCTGCATACGGCTGTAAACGCAACCGCAATAATTCTGACGATATAAGCCGTATTCGGCGGAAAGTTCAATAGAGCGCTTGTATCCGTTGCGCTTTTTGAAGTCCGAGCAGAGATAAGGTACATCGTATTCTTTGCTGAGTATTTCTCCGAGCTCATTCAGTTTTGCGGCATTTTTATGAGGGCTGACAGAAAGCGTTGTACAGAAATATTCAAACTTAAGTTCTTTTGCAAGCCTTGCCGTTTCTCTGAGTCGCATTTCGTAGCACAAAAAGCAGCGCTCGCCGCCCTCGGGAATATGCTCTTTTCCTTTAGCCATAGCAAAAAACAAATCGGGAGAATAATCGCCGTCTATCATTTTTACGGGATATCGGAAAGGCTTTTCCGATATCAGCCGCTTAAGCTCATTCTTGCGCTTTTCATATTCGTCTTTTTCGGTTATGTTAGGATTATAAAAAAACACCGTTATATTGAAATGCTCCGCAAGATATTCCAGCACATAGCTGCTGCACGGTGCACAACACGCATGAAGAAAAAGTGTTGGAGCGTGGTCAAGCGATTTTATAACTCTGTCGGTTTCAAGCTGATAATTAGTCATCAGCCTTCACCAGCTTTTCATCTGCTATCTGACGGAGCTCGTCAAGCGTGCCTTCCTTGATATCATTTTCATTTATGATAAAAAGATACCCGTCATGTGTTACGATATATGCGCTTGATTTATTGAAATCAACGGAAGCTACAGCCGTCCAGTCAGCAATAGCCTTTGCCGCACCGCCGTTTTTAAGTACGATACCGCTAGCTGTTATCTCAATTGCGTCATAACCGTTTTTTGAATTGATATCGAAAATTTCTTTTGTGTATTTTTTAAGAGCCGCCGAAAGTATAAGCACTGTTGCAACTATGAGCAGTCCGCAGATCACGGTTGCAAATATGAACCACCACAGCTGTGTGACAACAGCAAGCACAACGCCGACAGCCGCTATAAGTCCCATTGCAACAAGGTAGCAGATCACATATACTTTTGAAGCTTTATTCTTGCCGAAAATGTTGTACTTTACAAACTCGCTGACATTTTCTGAGGTATATTTCAATTCTGAGTCTATCATCTTATACTCCCTTCATAGTAAGAGAAATGCGTTTTTTGCCAGGGTCGATATCAAGAATCTTGACCTTTATGATATCTCCGACATTTACGACTTCAAGCGGATGCTTTATACGCTTATCGCATATCTGCGAGATATGGACAAGTCCGTCCTGATGTACACCGATATCTACAAACACACCGAAATCTATTACATTTCTCACCGTACCGTCAAGCACCATTCCCGGCTTTAAGCTGTTTATATCAATAATGTCGTTTCTGAGAAGCGGGGCGGGAAGTTCATCTCTCGGATCTCTGCCGGGCTTTGCAAGCTCGTTTGTAATATCCTCAAGTGTCATCTCTCCTATCCCAAGCTCTTCTGACAGCCTTTTTATTCCTATATTCCTGACCTGCTCTTTGATCGACGGGATACCTCCCGAAACGTCCGCGAGCTTAAACCCGCACTTGTCAAGCAGAGCTTCTGCCGCTTTATAGCTTTCGGGGTGTACAGAGGTATTGTCGAGTGGATACTTGCCGCAGTGAATGCGCATAAATCCCGCACACTGCTCAAATGCCTTCTTGCCGAGCTTCGCGACTTTAAGAAGCTCCTTTCGATTTGTAAACACGCCGTTTTCTTCTCTGTAAGTCACTATGTTCTTAGCAACGGTTGAATTGATACCTGCAACATAGCTGAGCAGCGAAACGGAAGCGGTATTAAGATCTACACCGACGCTGTTAACACTGTCCTCCACTACTCCCCCAAGTGCTTCCGACAGCTTTGCAGGCGGCATATCATGCTGATACTGACCCACGCCAATTGCCTTGGGGTCGATCTTCACAAGCTCTGCAAGCGGATCCTGAAGCCGTCTTGCGATTGATACTGCACTTCTCAGTGAAACATCATACTCGGGAAATTCCTCCGCCGCAAGCTTACTTGCGGAATATACGCTTGCGCCTGCTTCGGATACGACCATATAGCTTACCTTGCGGTCGATAGTTTTCAGCAGATCGGCTATGAACACTTCGCTCTCGTGGCTTGCAGTGCCGTTTCCGATAGCAATAATATCGACCTTGTGCTTTTCTATAAGCGATTTTATTATCTTACCAGCACCCGCGATGTCGCTCTTTGGCGGTGTGGGATATACAACTGATGTATCAAGCACCTTTCCTGTAGCGTCTACTACTGCGACCTTACAGCCTGTCCGGTAGCCGGGATCAAAACCCAGCGCAACGCTATCCTTGACAGGCGGCTGCATAAGAAGCTGTCTTAAATTATCGGAGAAAGTATGTATACTGCTGTCGCAGGCTTTCTCTGTAAGCTCGTTTCTGAGCCTTCTTTCAAGTGAAGGGTGAATAAGGCGCTTGAAACTGTCGTCACACGCAGAACGTACCAGTCTGCCGCAATCGTTTTCCGCCTTGACATACGCTCTGTAGATATGCTTCATAACCCACTGCTCATCCGGCTGTACAGTAACCTTTAATGCCTCTTCACGCTCACCTCTGTCGATGGCAAGAAGTCTGTGCGGCGGTATCCTGCACGCAAGCTCGCTGTAGTCATAGTAATTATTGTAGACCGTTTCAGCTTTTTCATCGGTTGCTTTGGACACGATGAGTGCATGACCCGTGTATTCGGCATACAGCTTTTTGCGAAGGTCGGCATCGTCAGAAACTGTTTCCGAGATTATGTCAAGAGCGCCGTTTATAGCATCATCTACAGTTTCAACGCCTTTTTCTTCATTTATATATTTCTGTGCTTCCGCAGTAGGAGAAGCAAGCGTCTGGGCAAGTATGAAATCCGCAAGCGACTGTAAACCTTTTTCTTTTGCTATACCCGCTCTCGTCTTACGCTTGGGCTTGAACGGTCTGTAGATATCTTCTACCTCCGCAAGTGTCTTTGCGTTCAAAAGATCCTGTGTTATTTTGTCGGTAAGATTTCCGCCGTTTTCGATAAGATTTTTAACTTCTTCCTTTCTGCTTTCAAGATTACGCAAATATGTAAGCCGTTCGCTGAGCTCTCTTAAAAGCTGATCGTCAAGTCCACCGGTCATTTCTTTTCTGTATCGCGAAATAAACGGTATGGTATTACCCTCATCAATAAGCTTGACGGTGTTTTCGACCTGCGTATTTCTTATTTTAAATTCTTCCGCTAACTGTTTTAAGATATCCATTGCTTCTCTCCGTTTATCAGAATAATTTTCCCACTATCTCAAACACAGGACCGTGCTGCCACAAGAAGGTGCTTAGTTGTATTTCAAATCCCTCACCCTGATCGCAAGCAAAGTCGATAGGCTTCAACTTGGGCAGACCGTATCCTGAAAGCAGGTTCATAATAACTCCCGAGTGAGTGATAACTGCCGCCGAAGTGACCTCGTTTGCCATCATATCCTTGAATATTTCTTCAAGACCGTCAAGGCATCTTAATGTAAAATGTCCGAAGCTTTCGCCGTTCGGCGGTGCTGCATCATATCCGCCTTTGAGCCATTCAAGGTACTTCTCGTCACTTTGAAGCTCAGCCTGCGTCTTACCCTCGTAGTCGCCGAAATCTATCTCCGATATTCCGTCAATGCGCTTCAAAAGGCGCTCGGGATAAATGATGTCAGCTGTCTGAAGGCAACGCTTCAAGGGGCTTGAATACACCTTCTGCACCTTGGGATACACATCCAGTGCCACAAGCGATGAAATAGCATTTTCTCCCTCTTCGCAAAGCGGCAGATCTGTTGTACCTATATATTTACCATCAAGGTTGCCCTGAGTAATCCCGTGACGGATCATATAAAGTCTGTAGTTTTTCATTTTTTTACTTCCTTTCGTTCTGTTTTTATTGATATTTATGCCGAAATCGGCGATTTTTGTTTTATTATGGAGTTATTACATAAAAACCGACTTGATTTTTTGTATAAAATCACGCTTTACAATACGGAATAACTCCGTTATAATATACTTTGTGAATATTGTCAGATTAAGAGAGGTCAAATAATGAACACCGATTTTCCGAGGATCCTTTCCCTGCTCCGCAAAGAACGTGGACTTACACAAAAACAAGTTGCCGCAGATCTCGGCATTGCCCAGGCACTCCTGTCACACTATGAGAAGGGCAAGCGTGAATGCGGTCTTGAATTCCTTGTAAAAGCGGCTGATTATTATAATGTATCGACAGACTATCTGCTTGGTCGCTCACCCGTTTCAAAAGGCGGTATTATCACCGAAAGCGACATACCTGAGGGTGGCACGGCGAGCGATTCAAAGTCCGGTGATATCATGCTTGCTCTTAATAAGAAGCTTATAACCAACAGCATTGAGGTTATTTTTTCTCTTTTACAGAAGATAAAGTCAACTAAGCTCAGTAAGAGTGTTTCTTCAATGCTGACACTTTCTGTTTACAAAGCGTTCAGGATAACATATAACGCTAACAGCAAAAACAATGAAAGCCTTTTCGGAGTATCTACGTCATCGGCTCTTCATCTTATCGATTCTGCCATATGTCTTGAGGTCGGTGCTGCCGCCGATGCCGCAAATGATGCTGTAGATGCTCCATCAATAACCACAAATTCCATCGAAGCCGAATATGACAAGCAAGGTACTGCACTTTTAAGTCTTATAAAAAATGCCGAAAAGCGTCTTGATCGCATAAACACCGATTGAGCTACGCTACGAAAGGATAAGCATATGAAAAAAGTTATTTCTGCTCTTATAGCAACAGTTGCTTTGTCAACAGCATTTTTCGTGTTGCTTGACAAGCTTTACAAAAAGGCGGTTTCAGGCATCATCAGATGACCTTAACCCCTTGAAAAAGTCAGTGAGAAGCTTTGCGCAGTCATCTGTCAGTACTCGGCTTCTTACCATGGGTCGATGATTGAACGGATAATCGAATATTTCCATCAGCGAGGCGCAAGCCCCGCCTTTTTCGTCAAACGCTCCATATACAAGCCTTTTCAATCTTGAGTTGATCACAGCACCCGCGCACATCGGGCACGGTTCAAGCGTAACATATAGTGTACAATCGGTAAGCCGCCACGAGCCAAGAGCTTTGGCGGCTTGTTCAATAGCAAGAATCTCGGCGTGAGCGGTCGGTGACTGCAATGTTTCACGCATATTGTAACCTCTGCCGATCACATCTCCGTCCTTGTTTACCACAACAGCTCCGACAGGACATTCACCGATCTTTGCAGCCTTTTTTGCAAGCTCTATACAAACTGTCATATACTCTTCATCAGCCGTCATCGTAACACCTCCCGAAAGACGATATTTATTATACTACACTTTAGGATCAAAATCAACATCATAAATACGGTCTTATTGAGCATGATAAATAGAATTAAGCAAGCTAAAAACACAATATGTGACAAATTTCCGTATAATTTACACTTTGCTGTGAATAATATGTTTGCAAGAGCAAAAAACAGTTTCTTAAGACAGAAAGGAATATCTATATAATGAAAGCTACAGGAATTGTAAGACGTATTGACGACCTCGGAAGAGTCGTAATACCTAAGGAAATAAGAAGAACCATGAGAATACGCGAGGGCACACCGCTTGAGATATACACAAGCGTTGACGGCGAGGTAATATTCAGAAAATACTCCCCTGTCGGCGAAATTTCAGGTACTGCGGGACAATATGCCGATGTACTTTATAAGGTCGGTGGAATGCCAACTGTAATATGTGACCGCGACCATGTTATAGCGGCATCGGGCATTCAGAAAAAGGAAGTGATTGAACGCAGGGTTTCAAGCTCATTGGAAGACCTCATCGAACAACGAAAATCTCTGTATCGTACAGCTGACGGAATAAAGATGAACCCCATTGAAGGCGTTGACCGCTTTGCGGTTGCCTGCGCACCTATAATGGCTGACGGTGATGTAAACGGCGCTGTTATAATGCTGTCGGATAAGGATAATTCAACAGTTGACGACAAGACGAAAGCCCTGGTCGAAGCGGCGGCGATGTATTTCGGAAAACAGATGGAAGATGTCTGATAACAGATCATACCCACAAACGATATTTTCGCTTGTGGGTATAGTTTTATTCGTTTTTTCAGAACATCATATCGGTAAACTTGACTACATATTCACTCCAGAACGTCATATCATGACCTCCCTTGCTTTCAAGGTAAACATGAGGTATGTTTTCCTTATCAAGAAATGTGTGGAACTGCCTGTTGTTTTCAAGTAAAAAATCTTCCGTACCGCAAGCCGTAAATATCTGCGGTATTTTCTTTTTATGCGATTTAAGACGCTTTACGAGTGTTTCGGGGTTGTTATCGCTTGCGACAACTTCATCAAGGTTTCCGAAGCATTCATGGTAGTATGCATAATTTGCCACCCCGTTATCACTGCCGTCCTTCATACCTGCTATTTCATGAACGATAAGTGCAGATGACAATGCACACACCTTACCGAATGTATCGGGATAAGTGAATGCGGTATGAAGCGCGCCGAAGCCGCCCATCGAATAACCCATTATTGCGGTATCTTCCGCAGTCTGCGCAAGCCCGAATGTATTTCGCACATACCGCACCAGTTCATCGCCGACATATGTACAATACTTATGCCCCGTTGACAAGCCGTCAAGCCAGAATGAGTTCTCGCCGTGAGGGATCACTACGGCAAAGTTATATTTTTCCGCAATATATTCCGGTATCCAGTTGTTGCCGTCCTGTGTGTAACCGTGCAGAATGAAAAGTGTTTTCATATTCTGCTTATCATAAACACCGCCGTAATTGCGCTTATCATCGGGAATATACATTTTGAATGAAGCATATCGGTTAAGCGACTGCGAAAAGAAACGTATATCTATCTGTGACATATGACACCTCTAAAAGCTATGCTCCGTATCGGATAACACGGAGCACTCTGTTTTAATTCTTATATGTTCTTGAGCGTCTGACATACCTGTGTCTGATAACACGATAGCGTTTTTTGAGCTTGCGTTTTCTGTTCTTTTTCTTATAGACTTCCAGAGCCTCTTTATATACATCAAGCAAATCGTTTGCAAGACGTATCGCGCCTGATGTTTTAATCGACTCTCGTGTCTGTCTGCCGAACTCGGCAAGCTCGTCCTTCGGCATATCGCGGAGCTTTTTGAGAAGCTCGTACATACTGTCCGCATCGGTAAAATTATAACCGTTTACACCGTCCTTGACCTGTCCGACATTAAGATCGTCCTTAAGGCTTAGAACAGGCAGATGCATTGCCATACCTTCAAGCATAGAAATAGAACAGGTATCCGAAAGCGAAGCGGTGATATATGCGTCACAACAAGCATAATAGACGGGTAAATCCGGGTGTTCAACTCTGCCTGCAAACTTTACCATATCGGCTATACCGAGCTCCTTAGCTTCTTTACAATGCTGTTCGTGCAAAGGTCCGTCACCAAGTATAAACAGCTTTATCTTGTCTTCCGGTCTGACATTTTTAGCCCAGTATTCAAGAAGCAACGTTATGTTCTTTTCCTTACCGAGTCTGCCGCAAAAGCAGAAAACCATATCATCATCGGCAAAACCGAACTTTCTTCTCAGCTCGACAGCGTCATTTTTATCAACGTTTTCGGGCTTAAATACGTCAAGCTCCACTGAGTTAGGTATAACGTGGACGGGCTTCTTAACGCCGCAGGCTTTGAAATATTCAGAAACCTTAGGCGATGGTCCTGTAATAGCCGAAGCTGTTGATGCAAGCATCTTTGCGTAAAGATGGCTCGCCGAAGTAACTATCTTGCCAAAGCCCTTAGTCTTAGCAACATAATACACATAGTCATCATACATGGTGTGAAGTGTATACACAAGCGGCACTTTAAGCGTCCGTGCTATCAGTACACCGGATATTCCGACACCAAATTCGTTATGAATATGGATTATATCAGGTGCAAAGCTCTTTATCTTTTCAAGTCGCTCCTTGCTTATTGGAGGCGCGATATCATAATTATAGATTTTCTTGAGCTTTACAGCGGGACAATACATTACATCGTCCGCAATAACATGATTGTTTACTCTTGAATCAGCGGTAACTACCATAACGGTATGTCCAAGCGCTTCAAGACCTTCTTTTAATGTTTTTACATGGGTGACTACACCGTTGATGCTAGGTAAGTATGTTTCTGTAAACAGAGCTATCCTCATTGGTATTTCCCCTTTCAATATTTTTGTAAAACGATTGGAAAATGTATCCTGTTTTTTGGGTATATTTCTATAAATATTTTACACTATTTCGGAACAAAATACAAGACGAAAAAAGAGAAAATAATTTTAGAAAATTTCAAAAAAAGACTTGACAACCAGTAAAAATAAGTGTATAATATATCAAGGTTAATCACCACATAAACACTATATGCCGCTGTGGTGGAATCGGCAGACACAAGGGACTTAAAATCCCTCGGTAGCAATACCGTATCGGTTCAAGTCCGATCAGCGGCACCATTTAAATTAAATATCAAATAATTCGCCATGCAGAAATACCCAAGTGGTGAAGGGGCTCCCCTGCTAAGGGAGTAGGTCGGGAAACCGGCGCGAGGGTTCAAATCCCTCTTTCTGCGCCAATTATATTTACACTTTTAAGGATACTGTACACCAGTGTCCTTGAAGCTGTAAATATATATTAACACAGCAAAGCAGAAAAACTGCTCTGCTATGTTATATATAATTTATCGTTCCCACTCAGCGTTTTGATTAACGTTCACGCATCTCTCCGCAACTTAACACATATTCGGTCCGATGTAGCTCAACCTATACGGGTATATATACTCGCTCCGGTGTTATCCGGCGTCCTTGTACTGTGCGGATTATTCGTCCGATGTTCACAAGGCTGATGCGCAGTTATCTCGGCTATATGTCGTTTCTCACGCTGGAGGGCATTTAATTTGTACTGTCGCTCAGGACAGGTGGCGAAATGTGCCGCGAATTTACGCTTCACATTTCATATATAAGCTGCATAAATGCAGCTTTTTATTAAGACTTAAGGTGCGACACCGTGACGCATCTGTCACTCTTCGTTCGTTTCTTGCTCGTCTTTTTCTTTGCAGGTTGATATTTCTCTTTTCTGCAGATATAAGGATTCAAGCTGTGATAACTGCATTTCGGATTTGCTTTTAATCCTCGTATTACCGTTTTCATCAATCGTGTATCTCGATGCGTTGCACATATCTGAACGCCACCCGTGCCAATAGTCAAGGTCAGGGTCAATCAGTTCTTTCCAATCGTCGATTTCCTCGTTATGGTCTATATCAAGGATGATACAAAGTGCTGTTTTGCTGTTGTCATCGCCGCATTCGCTGTCAAATATGTAGTATCTGAACGTGCTACATGAAAGCGAATCGACTTTTTTGCACATTGCGCTATTTGTCTTATCGAATGGTGAAATGCTTATTGTTCCCGATGTTACCATTGCAATATTCCCGGTAACATCATCTTGATCAACGTAATAAACATCAATCCGTACGTTGTAATCACTGTCTGTCATATCAATTCCGAACTGCGATTTGAGATTCCTGTTCAGAATGTTGGTGTAGTTGAAATATATCATTGTTTTTCCTTTCATAAGGTGCGACATCGTGTCGTACCTAAAAATCATACAGGAGGTGTATTTTATGAAGAAGTTAGCCATTACTTTGCATCGGACATATTTAGAAAGAATCTTAGAGGAAAGAAATTTCACTGAGCCGGGAGAAAGAAAACAGATACTTTCATCGATATGGAACATATCCGAAACCGGTTGTGCGTCAATTCTTAACGGTCGCAGAGACATGAACGGTCCCTGCCCGAATGATAAATCAAAACTGTCCGAGTTTTGCAAACACTTCTCTTTGCCTTTGGATGAAGTCACAAAATTAGAAAACAAGCATTTAGAAGCGAAAGAACGTTTACGCCAAAAAAAGCTGCGTGAACTTAATGAAAATAATCAATAAAAAAACAAGAGCTTTCAGATGCTCGCAAAAACAATCTGAAAACTCTTGCATTATGTATATGATCTGTGCTATAATGTAGATATAGGACACAGATGTAGCCACTTCGCTATATCAGTAGATGGTTTGGACATCGTCTGAGGAAAAGAGTAACGGCTCTGCAAAGCCCTACTCCTGCGGAGTGTTTTTTTATATCACTCCTTACTGATAATTATACCGTGTTTTGGTAATTTTGTCAATGGTAAAGGCACAAAAAATTATAGTAAAAATGCTGATTTTTTAGTAGCTATATTGTGCAAAACATATACAAAACGCTTTCTGACTTCTTTTTTCTGAAAGCTATTCCGAGGAGAAATGAAAAACGCCCTCTGCCGGAGCTGTTGCTCTGACAGAGGGCGTTTTTGGCGTTCTGTTACTCGTATACTAGGTGCGACACGGTGTCGCACCTGCACCAACTACTTCTTTTTGACAAAATCGACAATGCTCAATTCGTCTTTATCTTTGTAAGCATAAACGGCGGCCATTTGTAGTAATATCTGATCTTTACTGCAATTGCTTGTGAAATTGATGGTGTTGTACGCTCTCGAATACAATTGGCTGTACAAACTATCAAGAGTTTGCGTCATATCAATTTCTAATTGATGCTTTTCAATTACTGCTTTTATCTTCTCATAATTTTGATAATCATCTTCGATAACTAAATACGAAGCAAATGAGTAAATCATATTGTTAACAAAAAGCATACAACAGCCGTCTTGACTGACAACGTTATTTACCTCATAAATAGCATCTGCATATTGATTGTGATATTCATAAGGAATTTTGATTACAACTGATAACTTATTCACCTTATCATCTCTCTTTACAAAAAAGTTTCTTGTGAGATCATCTCGTATAATGGGAAGTTTAAGCGTATCTTGGAACAGGTGTACTCCACTATCTGAGTTTTGCTGTCCTTATGCACAGTAAGTATCTGCTTTTTTGCCTTTACACCGTCAATTGTTACGGTTTCCTCGTCATAGTCGTATGTCGGCATTTCGGGCTTGACGAGTGTGTTTATAAGCTGTACCGTACTCTGACTGTATTTGCTCATATCATACGATTTATCGTCCCGGAATTCTTTGTCTTTCGCAAGGTCAGAATATTTGTAACCGCTTAAATCAATCTCTTTGTTAATCTGTTCAAGCTCTTTCTGTGATTTTACCTTTTTCAGCTTATCTATATACTTCTTCGCTTTTGCAACGCTGTCATTGACCTCTTTGGTATCGTACAGCAGTAAAAATGAGTTGTTACCCTCTGAAAAAGTTTTCTGCAGAACAGACTTTGACAGGTTTATAGAAAAGTCCGGCATAAAATCGTATGTGTCATTTTTAATCTGTGTATTTATCGAGGAGTTGACACCGTTCAGAGCGGATTCCACATTTTTCCGTATATCATTCCACGATTGGCTGACGCTTGTATCTCGCACTGCTCCGTAAAGCAATCCGAACAATCCGGTTAGCAATGCAACGAATACGCCGACAACCAAAAGAAGTATTATAACGGGAGTAAGCAACGCTACGCCGATAGCCTTTCGCCCCTTTTCACTTGACGATAATGTAGCAACTACTTTTAAAATAGCCGCCGATACAGTCATATCAATTACCTCCCAATCCTAACTGTTTCAGACGTTTTTCGGGTAACTGTACCTTGAGTTTGAGCGACCGTCCGCCGGCTTTCATCAGACACTCCGCTCTGTTACCTGCGGCAACAAGTTCTCTTTGTGCTTCGGTAAAATTATACAGTGTTGATACCGCTTTAAGATCATCGCCCTCACAGCCGAAAATAAACTTTGTAGACGGCAGATCCAGTACAGGCTTTCTGTATCTGAGTAAGTTCGGGAAGATACAGTTCAAAAAAGATTTCAAGCGTTTTAAGGTGTAACGCAAGCTCACTGATACCCTTGCTCTCGGCTTCTTCTTCCTCCTCGTCCGAAAGCGGTTTAGGACGTGCCGCCAACCGGGACAGTAACTGTTTTGCTAGCGCCGCCGCTGATAGTGTAATCTGTACTGCCGTGCTCGGTAACTGTGTATGTTCCCGTCGGTAACGATTTTACCAAAAAAGTGTTACTTGAGTTTAATTTGAACTGGCTCACGGAACCGCTTGCAGAGTAGGTGTAGCTGCCGGCACTGCCTGTGCCCTTCACGGCCGCACCCGCACTGTTTTTGATCGTGAAATAGATGTCCTTATTGCTAGCTGTCTGATCACCGTTGTGCTGCCATACTTTTTTTATCTGAGCTGTGCCTAAGTCAGATGTCTTGAAGTTGGCATAGAACTGTACAGGGTCATCAATGCCGTCAGCCATTGTCTGAGAAGCACCGCCATTTGACTTCCATACGACAAGCTGTTTACCGGAAGTACGGTTTGCTTTGTATGTGCAAGCCTTTGTACCGCTTATCTTGCTTGTCGTGCTGAAAGTGTAGTCATATCCGCTCTTTGTTACTGTGACACCGGGAATGTTGAATGCACTTGCCGGCATATTGCTCTTGTTACTGTCCGGCAGTGTAATACTGTACTTCTTCGTCGAAGAGTTATATTCCATTGTGTGAACTGGTACTGACGTCTTATCGGCAGACGTGAAACTTGGTAAGAGTGAAAATGATTTCATCTTATTTAAGATGTATTCATAGCACTTTTCAGCGGGTCTGCCTTTAAGTTGATCATAGTATGCTGTTTTAGGTGTGTTAGGAATTTTTGGATTAACAGCCAGGTCACTTTTACCGTATCCTGTACGCAGACCTTGCTGAATTTCCCATGTTATAGTTTGTGTTGCAAATGAGAAATCGTCAAGATTTGTGTTTGCGACAGGAGATTTAGTTACAGTGCTATTAAAACCGCAAAGCAAAGCTATTTTTAAATCACGCCTTGCTTTTGTTGGTAACATAAGCATATAGTCATCACTTGATGCTTTACCAACATAGGAACTACCTGTGCTGTATGACACACCGGCTTCAATACAAATTGCCTGCTGTGTTACACCGTTCTTACTAACACCTAACTTAGCGTGCGTTGAGGCGTAGCGAGTTGCTGTACCAACACTGCCGTCTGACTTATAGTAGATATAGTCGTAGTTATACTTATCACCATAAGTTCCACCGTCTGATCCGATATAGTTTCCGAGCATAGCCGCATATACATTGTCACCGACTCCCCATTCTGACGCAAACGTCTGAATTGGCAAAGCGACTAATGTCATAACTGCCGCGAAGAAAAAACCGGTCAGCTTTTTGAATTTGTTTTTCATACTGATTTCCTTTCTTGATTTGTATTTGTATATATAAAAAAGCAGTCCTACGGGTGCGGGCTGCTTTGGATTTTCATATTCAGTTAACTTTCAGAAAAAAGAAAAAAGAGCCTTGAATAATCAAAGCTCTATATTATTTATCGTAAATTATCAATTCCTTGCGAGATTTCCTCTCAAAAAGTATATTGCGTAGCCTTCAATGCTATTGCCATTTTCGTCTGTTTTTAAGTTAGGTACAGTTTCAATATATACATTAAAGTGGTCGCCTTTTTGCATATATCCGCCTGTATAACTGGACTCAGCTTCTTCAGATACTCTCATACGTATAACATTAGGATTTACGTCTTTCCATATAACAAGAGGAGCAAACCAAGGACTTTCATCCTTTTTCATTTTTTCATTTAACACAAGTCCGTAATTGTTGACCGCATCATCTATAATGACTTGTCGGATAGCTTCAAGGTCAAACGGATATTCATATATTGACTTCGGCTCGCTTTCCTGTTTCTTCGTGGTTGTAGCCGCAGGCATTACTGTTTCGGCTTTCTTTGTAGTGGTTGTTGTAGTCTGAGCTACCTTGCTGTCGCTCAGATAGTCGCTGTGTATAAAGCTACCGTCAGAAAGTTTGAAGTAGCCTGTATCGGTCTTGGCGGTCACTGTCACCTTGTCGTTCACGCTGTACAGCTTAACTGTGTCAGCGCCGAGTACGGCTTTCTTACGGCTGTAGCAGTCGGTGTTGACGTACTTAGTACCGCTTGACTTTGTTTCTGTCCATTCGGGAGCAGGCTTAGTTGTAGCGGCGGTTGTTGTCGTTGCCGGCTTTGGCCTTGCCGTTGTAGCTACTGTGGTAGTCTGAGCTACGGTCGTTTCAGCCTTCTTTGTTTCCTGTGGCTTTGTGGTGGTCACTGCTGTGGCAGCAGTGGTCTGAGCTGTAGTCGCTTCGGCTTTCGGCTCATCAATCCTATCCATTACCGTTCCCGTTACTGCCGGAGCGGTAGTTGTGGTAACTGCCGTTTCGGGTGCAGAGGACGTTGCGGTATTGCTGTTCGCACTGCCTGCCGTGCAAGCACTGGTCAGTATTACGCTGATAAGGGTTATTGTTGCGAGTATGGTGTGGGTACGTTTACGTTTCATTTTGGGGTCCTCCTTTGTGGGATTGGTAGATTGATCTTAACTGTTTAAGATAGCTTTTATCTGTTCTTCTGAAAGTCCGCTCTTTCTCATCTTGGCGAGGATTTCAGCTTCTTTTTTTCTTTCGCCTTCCTTAAGTCCGATTGCTTCGCCCTCGGCTCTTGCGTGTGCCTTTTCGGTTGCTTCGATATGCAGAGCCTTTTCACGCATTTCGGCAAGCTCTCTTGTCTTTTCGTCCGCACTCATCTTATGCAGTACAACTACTGCGTCCTGTATCTGCTTTACGCCTGTCTGCTGTAACATATCAAGTTCATCCTCCGTTTCTGCATTTATAAGTCTGAGCCATAGCTCCTGCTTGTTGTTCTTGTCGATATTCTTGCCTATTTTCTTCAGCTCGAAGTAATGAGCTGTAAACTTGTCTGTAAGCTGTTCGTTTCTGCTGTCCTCCCTCATTGAGAACGATGAATGATATTCTTCGCAGTCAAAGAGATTGAAGTTGATGATATTTATCGAAATGCACTGGTTCAGCGAGCCGTACACCTCTCCGCTTTTAAGCTGTCCGCTGTACAGCTTAGACAGGTAGTAGAGCGAACGGTCCTTGTAATCGCCCTCGTCCTTTATCTGCATTTCAACGTTTATCAGTCTTCCATTGGCTTTCATACGAATATCCATACGGCTGTATTTCTCGGTTATGCTGTCCGGCATTATCTCGGAATTGAGTACAACGAGGTTTTCTATCGAATCATACGGTATACCGAGCGTATCCGATAAGTAAGCCTGTAGTAAATGCTGATTTCCCTCGTCCGTAAACAACTTCTTGAATATTATATCCAGCTTTGCCTTTACTATATTTCTTGCCATTTGTGCCTCTCCTTTCGATTCGGTACTATTTCCTCAAGTATATTGTAACACACTTACGGCAAAAAGTCCAGCCGACAGCGACAAAAACATTGACAAAGTATAGTATCACTTTTTGTTGCTTTCTGCCAACTTTTACACGATTACAGCATTTTGGGCAGGCTTTCTTTTTTCTGCGGCTGATTTAAGGTGCGACACGATGTCGCACCTTTACTTTCAGGGCTACGGGAATTGATTATTTTATTCGTGTTCAAGTCCGTACTTGAATTTTGCTATCTCATAAATCAAGCAAAACCTATAATCTTCAGCAAGGTACTCATTATAAGTATCGCCATTTACATACCAATAATCGCCGTCCGTATCGACATACGGGAATATTGTAGTTATATCAACTAATTTTGCCGTTATCTTTCCTTGCTTGAGATGATGTGCTATTGAGAGAGAATGCACGCCATCGCTCACAAAAGTACAAACATTCAGATATTCTATATACATAGCACGGTGACTGTCTTTATCAAAATAAAATCCGTAATCACTTATATATTTTAATAACTTCAACAACGAGTTAGTTTTACGAGTATTACAAAATAAGTGACATTTGGCTAAATCTATGTCGATCATAGAATCAGTTTCAATATTAATAGGTTTCCCTTTTACTGTTACGCTGACAGGAAACCAAATGAATGAAGAATATGGATTTTCATTTTCGTATTCATTTTCGTGAAATGGGAGAACAAAATCATCAACATTATGATTTATAAAATTTGATTGCATATTACTCTCTATGTTTTTGCACAGAATGTCGATAACATAATCGCAAAATTTTATTGCTGTCTTTTTGTCAACTTCATCAGCAGTATTTCTGACATATTCATAGACACAATTGAATTGATGCTTATTATCAATAGAACGTTTTTTTATTTTCTTCTTTACAAACATTAGTTTACCGCCATTTCAATTAATTTTTGTGTCGCGTATGCTATGTGTGGCTGAAAAACAGGCTCAAGCTCGAACAAATCCGATAATTCGTGACAGCAATTCCAATAATCGTTTTTCAAAAGATATTTAAATGCTCTCATCAGAATTTCTATGTAACGCTTTTCGTCGATTACTTCCACTTTCTTCTTATCATACGGTGTAACAGCCACAATCGCAGAGAGGTTATTCAATACTTTTCTTGCAGTATTCAGCTTGTCCTGTGATAATTCATTGCAGTCACACCAGTCAAATTGCTTTAATAATGACACTGCCTGCTCAAGAGCTTTACGTTTTTTGCCTTTGTACCACGCTCGGCAATAGTAGTTGTTTTTCATTTCTACTCCTATTCTATCATGTTGTATTAACTTATGTCAATTTCCAAGTGCGACACGGTGACGCACCCTAAGTATTCGTTTGCACGGAGCTGTGGGAATTGCACCCGCATACGCTTACGCTCCGATATAAAAAAATTGCCGCCGTAGCGACAATTTAACTTTTATTTCAAATCTTTACCGTCATTGTATTGCTCTATCCAATGTTCTTTTAATACGCAAAGAATCATTGCAATAGCATTTATCGCCAAGAGAGGTGTTGCTATTACATCAATGAGCATTTTGATTACTTGTGCATCACTATAACCGGATTCTGAAAAATTTATATATTGATCGATGTTTAATTCTTCGGGAAGAAAGTCGAGAATTGTATCTTTAATTACTACTATTAATCCGAAGAAAATCGAAAAAACTTCATTAGCAGTTTTAGCAATTTTATTGTTAGCAACTAAGCTAATCATAAACCAAAACACGCCAACAGTTGCAAAAAAAGCACTGTAGGTTAATAAATCATTGTTCTGATCGTAACAAACAACGTAAGCAAAAATACCTGAAGTTGTTGAAATCAGCAAAGAAATTCCCATAAAACCTCTTAAAGAAATGAGAAAATCTGTATATACACATAATCCACCTGTCAAAGTTATTATACTTGATGCTGCCAAGAGAATTTTAGAATCTAACGAGATGGAAAAAATGAAACAAAAAAATAAGACAAAAGCAACTAATGTACAGACTATTAAACCTTGTTTTACAAGGGAATAATTGCTTGTTTCTATTAATTTTTTTGCTTCAACAATGTAACATTGAATTTTATATGAGTTTCTAAATAAATCCTTCATTTTTACCCCGATTTCAACCAATACATTAAGCTATAACTAATCGCCATTACGATAAGCATTATTATTTTATCGCAGAGATTTTTGTTATAACGACCAAACGGCTCTTTAACTCCTCTTTTTTTGGCATAAACGGCTATGAGTGAGAAGATATATGCTGATATTTCCGATACAGCTGTTATGATTTTCCATAAATTCACACAGTCGAATACCATAAATAACATTATGAAAAACGGAAAGAAGTAAAAGTACCGGGTTATTTCATCTGTGTTGTCAAAAATATTTTTGTTTTTTAATAAACGATAAATGATTTTGATAACCCTCATTAAAATTATTACCGTAAGTACAATGAGCGGTATAGTCGATAACAATTTACATAACATATAATTTTCTCCATTCTATCATATTCAATCACTTATGTCAATTTCAAGTGCGACACGGTGTCGCACCGGACGCTCCTGTCACACTTTTACTTTCAGAGCTACGGGAATTGCACCCGCATACGCTTACGCTCCGATATAAAAAAGCAGTCCTACGGGTGCGGACTGCTTTGGATTTTTACTTTCAGAAAAAGAAAAAGCGGCTGATCTCAGTCGCTTAGATCTCTCTATATATTAAAGCGTCGGGTACATTCCCTGCTCTTGAGAGTGAACGTGTTTATCGGGATTGAGTTTAGCGTTTAGCTCTTCTATCTGTTTTGCTTGCGTTTTAATTACTTCATCAAATTCTTTATTTGCTTTCGCTAGTTCAGATTTTTCTCGATACAAGTCGGCAATTAGTTGATTTTTCTCTCCTAATATGTTTTTAAACAAAGTTAAATCATCAATGGCTTGTGCCCATCTGTATTCATTGCTTTGGAGTAACTGTTCTTTTTGTTTTCTCATTTCGCTCTCATTCACAATAAATGTGTATGTATTCTTTGCGTTGTCTGCAACGATATTAATGCTCTTCTTGATTTCTTCATTTAGGATTATTTTAATATTCTTGTGATCTTCCCTGAGAATTTTATTTTGTGCCGTAAGATTTGTTTCTTCGCCGTTTGTTACTCCGAGTCGGTTTGCAATTGAAAGTTCACCGTCTTTTACGCCGATTTGGCAATCCTGCAATTTAACAAGATTGTCATTTAATTTTTTGCTTTTTCTTCCGTTGCTTATACAAACGCCTATCAAACCTAATATACCCACGAATATTGTAGCAGCCGAACCGACAATTGCACCCACTAAGGAGTCCATTTTAAACACCTCGCATATCACAAAATACGTAATCCAATAAACCATATTCGGTACTAAAATTGAATAAATTACGAATTTCATATTTATACTCCTAATTATATCTTAAAATTAAAATCGTGTCAAATTATTTTAAAACATTCATTTCATTACCGTTCCTCATCGAAATAACCGAATTGCTGTGAAACAGAGAGCCACCATTCTTCAGGTAATTTAGGAACTATTCCCTCATCCTCGGCAAATTTAACACATTTAAGAATGTCGAGTAATCCTATATTGAAAGTATGGACGGAATCTTTCAATTCAAATATGCACGGCTCATAACAAGCTTCGCAATTGATTTTTTCGGCATTATCGGTTAATTTTGATTTTTCTGTGTTTTTTTCTTTAGTATACATTTCTAATCTCCGTTCTAAAATAAGCGACAATAAATGTCAATTTCCAAGTGCGACACGGTGTCGCACCGGACGCTCCTGTCACACTTTTACTTTCAGAGCTACGGGAATTGCACCCGCATACGCTTACGCTCCGATGTATAGGTGCGTCACAGTGACGCACCTGTTGTGTATCTTTGTCACATAATCCCATAATCATCTTTATACTTGTAAAGAAAATTCTGCTGCTCCTTGTTTTTCCGGATCATCAGCCCGATGTAGTCGATTATCGAAAGATTTGTCTTGTCCTGCTTTGTAATCAGTGCTACTGTAGCAAAAATACCGAATATCCCTACTCCAAGCCCGATTATAATATGTATCAGCAGAGAAATGAAAACCGCAAGTCCGAGTGATATAAGCCCGCCGATAATCAGCTGTGGCTTCTGCTTCGGTCCGCAACCGTCCCACCATTGCTTTTCGATTATCAAGCCATATGGGATATATAAACGTTCATCATTCATTTTTCTTCACTCCTTATGAATAGTACCGGACGATAAGGTCCTTTATCTGGAAAATTATTATACCAAAAACCATAAATACAAGAGCATTTCTTATTTTCGGTATCAGTTGTGGCTTATCATCGGGATTGAGAACAATCTTTATCAGTAGGATAATTACTCTGAGCGCAACCCCTGCGACGAGTAAACCCTGGATTATCAGACTGAGCTGGTCAATTGTAGCCATTTATCCCTCCTATTTTGTAAAGCCCTTTATTGCTGTTTTAATTGTATTGACAGCATATATTTTGCTCATAGCACTACCGCCAGGACCGGAAGGTACAAGAAACTCTGCAAGCAGTTTAGGCGTACTGAGCGCTGTAGTAAGACAAGCCAAGCCCAGGAACATTTTTACGAGGTCAAAGTTACCCGATACAATGTTTCCTATACCGGCAGATGTTACTATAACATACAGTCCGAGCTTGCTTAGAACTACCTGGACAAGAACAGTCAGAAATGTCTTGACATAGGTCATAAAGTAATTTTTGAACATTCCTTTGTCATTATCGAGTAGTCCGGTACAGGCAAGCGGCATTCCGATATTCAATATCATCATATTGATACCAAGCCCGAAAGCCTTACAGAACAGTATCATAAATATTACAAGTGCTATGAGGAAGAATACGCCGTTGATTATACCTATGCCGGTAAAGTCGGTTACTTCCTTGTAGATATTCATGCTAGTCGTTATTGTGTTTACTGTTTCTTTAAGTATCCGCACGAAAATATCATAAATCGGTCGGAAACCTATAGCGACAGCCATTGCTTTTATAAAATTCATCACAAGCTGTAACGGATCCATATCCGGATCTCCATCAGTTCCCATAACGTATATTTCAAATCCCTTTTTAAGAAATTTCAGTATCATCAGAGAAATACCTATATTCCTTGATAAGTTCCTGCTTTTCCTGTGCCTTTTCGGTTTCCTTTGAATTAAGTACAGATTTCACTTTGCCATCAACATCAACAACTCTGTCATAAACCTTGACAGTACGCTGATTTAACGTATGTTCGAATATATGCAATGCGTTCATTCGGCTTGTGCCGAATTCGTTGTTAACTTTGACATTGGACGGCTCAGAGCTTTTATTTGATACGTTGAATTCACCGGTTACCGGAGAATAGTATGTCTTGATTTTCGTTCTCCAGCTTCCGTAAGCGTCAAACGTATCACGGATGAAATTATTATAGTATTCCGGATCAAGCCAGGTTACACCGATTCGTATATCTATATCAGACGCTGTAAGTGGTGCCGGCATTACCTTTTCAAGGGCTTCAACGTTGTGTTCGTACTCATTGTTTGTGAGTGCGGCAGTCCTTGCGAATGCCAGCTTGTCACGGATATTACCGCTGAGATATTCATCGGCGGTAACGTATATATCAGTCTTATCCGGGCAAGGTGGGAACGGAGGTACTTTATATATAGCACCTGCATCTATACAATCCTTTATCGTCTGTTCTTCCGATAGTCCGCAAAGACTTGCCATATACGGAATATCAATACAGCCTTTCTCGCAAAGAGAAACGCCGATACTTTCAACGGCTGTTGACACACTGACTACCGTCTTTACAGGTCTTACGGTATTCTTTATGAATATATCAGCCTTACCGTTGTATGTGTTATCTGTCTTATCAAACTTTTCAAGCGAGCGTAACAGATAGTATGAGCTGTCTGCACTGAATGCCGTTTCGTTTGCCTTGCTGTTCACATAGCCGTATTTCTTTACGAAAGCGTCATAATGCTCGTTCAGCTCCTTGCGTGTATTATCAATGTATGACTGCTCAAAGCCCCGGAGCTGTTGCTGTAACAAAGTTCTTGTAATTGTTTTAAGGTCAATCAGAGCAGCTATTCTGTCCGCACCTTTATCGACCTTTGTCATTATGCTGTTTTCACGGTAATACACGTTACCGTTATGCTTTCCGACTTTCCGCCGATCGAGAATACACTGTCACCTGCTTTGAGAGTAATACCGCTTTCGGAAAAGTATGCCGATAACTTATTATCAAGGCTCTTTATGCCGTAAGCGGTATCGTTTATATCTTCATTGCGGTATTGTGTAAGATACTGTGACCTTAGAAAATCCGCACGTTCCTGTGCGGTGTGACCGGGCTTCTTGAAGTATGCAATTATTGTCTGTCTGCTGTTACGGTTTTTGATACTTCCGAGCCTTAACAGATTATCAAAATGTTCAGACTTGATATTTTCTACCGGAAGTACGGAGCTTTCAGTGACAGCCGGTAAGTTCATTTCAAAAAAAGTGAGCTGCTCGTCGTTTTCTTCTTTCTGCGGCTCTATATCAACATAGTCTGTCTGTTCTCTGTCAAGCTCATCGGCACTGAGATATTCGTGTGCCTTTATCATATCGTCAATTATGCCGGCAACGTCCGTCCACGATAAGTGCATATCCGCCGTCATACTGAAATATGTCGGACCTTTCCATATTTCAAGTCCGTTTATTTCATTATGATAACCGTATCGTTCCTCACCTATGATAATCTCGGTATAATCGTTATTGTACGAATCTCTGAGGTATTCCGCCTTGCTCTGAATGTCAGCCGCAGAAAGAAAAAAGCCGGTTATTTCGTTTTTGCTGTGTTTCAGATAGCGTTCATACAGCAACACCGACTTGATTTCGTCAGATGTAAGGCTATCGGATAGAACAACAGCGGGGGCATCTGCCTCCGCTGTCATATCGTTATATTCGTCTGCTTCTTCTGTTACTGAGCGTAAATTATCTCCTTCTGTATCTGTTCCTCCGCCATCATTCTCAGCGAATTGCAGATTCTCGTCCATTCGAGCGGATTGCTGTTCTGCAATGCGTCCGTCGCTCCGTACTTCTCCCTGTTCTTCTCCACGAATTCCGACACTCTGCTGATACACTGCTCGTTCACTGTCAGCAGATGCTGCTCCAGCTCTCCGTTTATCATCAGCTGATTGAACGTCATCGGTATCGGTTTCTGCTCTCTGAGGAATTTCAGCCTCATCCTGCCGTACTTGCCGATGTCGATCTTCTCCTCCTTCGTATCCGAGAACGGAAGATATGTTTCCGTTTCCCTGTCGAATTTGTATGCTATCTCCACGCCGTCTATCACTTTCGTTATCGTTTCGGGCTGTTTCTCGTATGCGTTCATAGTATTCCTCCTTCAGAATGGCTTTCATTGTTTTTTCGATACTGCGTAATACTTCTTCGCTTGTTTGATTGATAATATCTCCGACAGCGGTAATAGCGTTTACAGTGTCAAAGTTGTATATGTCGCTGAAATCTGCGTCATATTCGATACCGCAACGGTGAAGTATTGCGTATGTGGCACTCTCGCAAGCAAAGCGTTCGCAAACCGCCGATAAAGCGAATTCGTCAAGTTCTTCCGCCGCCGAGCCTTCCACTGATTTTATTATATTACTTTGTACATCTTTTGTCAAGTATGTTATGCGTTCACGGACAATTTTTTTAACTGCTTCTTCAAGATTTATTGCGTCCGTAACGCCGTATGCCTGCTTAAGTTCATTATACACACGTTCTTCACAAGTATCATCGATTTTCCAGAAGTATGGAGTTTTCGACTGCTCGTTTACCTTGACTGTATTGGCTATGTCAAACACATAGCGTATACTTGTAACATTGACGTTATCGGTCGAATATACAAGACCGATTGCTTCGCTCGTTCTGATAACACGGCGGTTTGTTGCTTTTTTCCACGTTTTTATCTCGGCGCAGGCTGTGGCATTCGGCTTCTGTGCAAAGATAGATACACTTTCCTTAAAACCGTATTTGTACATTCTTGACGAGGTTTCAAGGAACCTTTTCCATTCTTCCTGCGACCTGCTGAAGCGTCTGAGCTTGGCTTTCAGCAAGTCGTGATACTGCTTTGATGTCAGCATTGCATATTCTCCTTTTAACGTTGATTGAATTTGAGTTTCAGCCTACAGAATACTTTTCTTTTTTCTGCAGGCTTTAAAAGCCTGTGGCATATTGCTCCAATGCCCATTGATCGAGCTTGTATACGTCAAAACTGCTGTTACTGTTTTCTTCAATCTGAGAACGTATCGTTGTTTGACAGCTGTTTGCCATTGTAAAAATAAGCGATGTTATGTACGCTTTCAGATTTCTTATTTTGGTGCTGTATTTTTCACAGCAATCTAATATGTATTGCATACCGTTCGTATCAATGCTGCTGACAGCTTCGGATACTTCTCCCGGTGTCTTATATTCGCCGTGATAGTAAGTACCTTTGTCTATATCCTCATTCGTTTCTCCTGTCTGCCAATGCAAAACATTATAAAATCTTTCCGCGAAAATGACCATATGTTTCATCATGCATTCAATCAGCACAGATATAGCAGTTGTTTCCAATTACATTTAATGTATATTTATTATATCCTATAGTGAAATTTGTGTCAAGTGGAAGTAAGATAAGGAGAGCGATCTGCTTTTATGCAATTCGACTTTAAGCCGCTCTTTTTAATACAAACAAAAATGAGCATCATATCGATACTCATTTTGCTTATTATATGGCTCTTTGCCGGTAAAATCAATAAAACCCTCCGTCTACTCCGAGCACCTGACCTGTGACAAAGCCCGCCGATGCAAGGTACACTGCGGCTTTTGCGACATCCTCGGGTGTGCCGAGCCTGCCGAGAGGGGTTTCGGCAATAAGTTCATTCATCTCATCGGGCGACAAATGAGCGTTATTCATAGGGCTGTCTATCACTCCCGGAGCAATACAGTTTACAGTTATACCGCTAGGTGCGACCTCCTTCGACAACGACTTTGTAAAGCCGATAAGCCCTGCCTTAACCGTTGAGTACGGCACTTCGCAGGACGCTCCGTATACCCCCCAAACGGACGAAATATTGATGATACTTCCCCGTTTATGCTTTATCATATCGGGGAGTACTGCCTTGGTCATATTGAAAGCGCCCGTCAGATGAACATCAACCATATTGTACCAGTCAAGTTCAGTCACATCGCAGAGGAGCTTTATCTGCGATATGCCGGCATTGTTTATAAGAACATTTATCTTTCCGAAGTCAGATATTATCTGTCGTACCGCCGCCGATATCTCGGATACAGAGGATACGTCCGCTTTATACGCCTTGCAGCCTGTCTGCTTTTCGAGCTGTATCGCTTTTTCATCGGAGTTTTTGTAAATTATCGCAACGTCATTTGTTTTTGCAAACTCGCGTGCCATCGCACTGCCGATAGCTCCTGTGCCGCCCGTAATAACCACTGCCATAAATCTGATTCCTTTCGTTTAAGCAAAAACGGAGCACTGCATTATGCAATGCTCCGCAGTATTATTTGCCTGTAACCTTTATCTCGTCACCGTCCGCGTCAACATTTATCTGTGAAACGTTGCCGTCAGCGTCAACAATGATATTAGCTACCTTGTCCTCAATATCCTTGCGGACTATTCTGCGGACATCTCTGCCGCCGAACTTACCGCCCGACGCTTTCTTTGCAACAAGATCATATGCCGCATCGGTCACGTTAAGCATGATGTTCTTTTCAAGAAGCGGCTCTTTCATCTCACCTATCATAAGGTGAGCTATACCATTATACGCTTCAAGCGTTAACGGTTTGAACACAACTACCTCATCAACACGGCTTAAGAACTCGGGGCGTAAAAACTCGCCGAGAGCCTTCATAGCCTTATCCTTTGAGATATCCTCTTCGCTCTTTGCAAAGCCAAGTCCGCTTGTGTTGAATGATGAACCCGCGTTTGAGGTCATTGCGATTACGGTATTTTCAAAGCTTACCGTTCTGCCGTGGGCATCGTTTACCTTACCCTCATCAAGGATCTGTAATAGTATGTTCATAACATCGGGGTGAGCCTTTTCGATCTCATCAAAGAGGATCACCGAATAGGGCTTTCTGCGTACCTTTTCGGTAAGCTGTCCCGCTTCATCATATCCAACATATCCCGGCGGCGAACCGATAATTCTTGATACGCTGTGCTTTTCCATAAACTCGGACATATCAAGTCTTATCAGCGGGTCAACCGTGTTGAACAGCTCGTTTGCAAGCACCTTTACAAGCTCGGTCTTACCGACACCTGTAGGTCCTACAAATATGAACGATGCAGGTCTGCGGCGTGCAGACAGCTGTACTCTTGTCCTCTTTATAGCGGCAGCAACAAGCTCGCAGGCTTCGTCCTGACCGACCACCTTTGACTTGAGTACGCTTTCAAGGTTTGCTATACGCTTGAACTCGGTTTCAAGAAGCTTGCTTGCGGGGATACCCGTCCACAGCTCAATCACCTTGCAGACATCATTCTCGGTAACACGAACCTCTTTTATCATGGGCTCAAGCTCTTCAATACGAGCAGAGTTCTTTGCAAGCTCTGTCTTTATTTCTGCTATACGCTGATAGTTCTTATTCTCGGTTTCGGCTGAAAGGTCGTTTTCTTCGACCTCAAGCGCCTTGTTTTTCTTCTTGAGCTGTTCGTATTCCGTAAGCTCCTTGCTGTTTATACTTGCGCAAGCTGCGGCTTCGTCAAGCAGATCTATCGCCTTGTCAGGCAGGTATCTGTCAGTAATATATCGTTCACTGAGCACTGCACAGCTCTTTAATATATCATCGCTCACATACAGCTTGTGATATTCTTCATAATATTCCTTGATACCCTTGAGAAGCTCTATTGTATCCTCAATTGACGGCTCGTTTGCAGTAACGGGCTGGAAACGTCTTTCAAGCGCTGAGTCCTTTTCGATATACTTTCTGTACTCGTTGAATGTAGTCGCACCGATCACCTGAACCTCGCCTCTTGAAAGGGCAGGCTTTAAGATATTTGCGGCGTTCATAGTGCCTTCTGAGTCACCTGTTCCGACAAGGTTATGAACCTCATCAATAAAGAGGATTATGTTTCCGGCATTCTTTATCTCCTCGATAAGCGCCTTTACACGGCTTTCAAACTGACCTCTGAACTGTGTACCGGCAACAAGCGCGGTAAGGTCGAGCATATACAGCTCCTTGCCTTGAAGTCTGAACGGCACATCTCCGCTTGCAAGCTTCTGCGCGATACCCTCCGCAATTGCGGTCTTACCTACACCGGGTTCACCGATGATACAAGGGTTATTCTTTGTACGGCGGGAGAGTATCTGCATAACACGATATATCTCTTTCTCTCTGCCTACTATGCGGTCAATCTCGCCCTTTTTGGCTTTGGCGGTAAGGTTAGTGCAGTAAGCATCGAGAAATTTTCTCTTCTTCTCCTCTTTTTTCTTATTGTGCTTCTTATCGTCCTTGACCTCCTGCTTTTCGCTTTCGGACTTTCCGTCCTTATTTGCGGCAAAACGCTGGAAGAACGGCATCATAGTGCCTGCTCCGCCGGGTGTGAAATCTTCATCGTTTTCTTCGCTGTCGGGATCGCCCTCGCCGAAAAGCATCTTGTAGCTTTCTTCGAGATCCTCATCGCTTATCCCCATTTTTTCAAGGTAGTCATTTACCTGCGGAACGCCCAGTTCCTTTGCGCAGATAAGGCAAAGTCCCTCATCGCGCTTTTCGTTGCCCTGTATCGTCGAGATAAATACAACTGCCTGTCTTTTTTTACATCTTGAACAAAGCATTTATATCCAACCTTTCTTTAGGTTCTTTTGTCTGTAGTATAAGCTGTTTTAACCACATACTTATAATTATATTTCTCTTTTGTTAACTGAGTATTTAGTTAAGGAAATCGAGGAATGAGAAGTTATATACCCAGCTGAATGCATACGACTTGTTTATTGTCATTTCGTTTAAGAATATAAGCGTATTATTACTTATCGCAACCGCCATATGCGCGATTATCACAACGATAAACACTATTACAAGACCCTGTACAAGTCCGAGCACACCACCGAGAAGGGAATTAAGCTTACCGATCACGGGAAGCTTGTTTACTACCGATGTTGCCCTTATTATAATTGACAGGATTATGAATACGAGGAAGAACAGTACCACAAATATCACTGTTCTCAGCGGCACAAGTATCACGGGCTTCGCCACATTGTCAAGAATTGCCTTACCGGGATTGCCTGACGATTCGACAACGCTCACTACAACGTTGTTCACAAGTCCGCTGTCGATATCATCGATCGTCTTACCTTCAAGACCAAGTGCAGGAACTGCCTCACTCACCTGAGCAATTATATCGTTTACGCTTTCTGCTACATCACTGTTTTTTAAGTTCTGTGAAAGCACTTCAGTCAGAAGCATATTTTCAAGTCCGTACTTGTCTATATCACTCTCGTACAGCTGTACCGAACCAAGATTTATCTTAGAATAATCGACTGACTTATCAATACCGAATGATGTCAGGTCTACCTTGCTTATACCGGTGTTGCTGAGGTTCACATTGTTTAGATTTACAGTCACCTTACCCGCTTTGTCAGGTTTCAGGTCAAGACTGTCAAGGCTCTTGCCGTTTATCTTAGCCTTATCCATATCTATCTTTCCGAGCTGAGTTACAACATTTTCACCAAGTGTATCGTTGATAGATGCCGATATGCTCTGCTCGAGCGGCTGACTGATAAAGCTGTCATATACCCATGTTGAAACGCCGTCACTTATAAGCAGCGCAACCACAAATGATGCCACAAAAGCCGCCAGGCTCAACACCATACGCACAAAGCCTTTTTTTGCACCGACAAACAGCATACCTATAAGTATTGCCGCAAGTATTACATCATAAAACCAAAAAAAATCTGTTCCCATTAAATACCTTCCTTTCCGATTTGCGGTTACATACTTATACTGTCAACCGCATCATAGCCCATAAGCAGTATCGACCCGCCGACTGTTATAAAGTCGGAATAGCTGTCTGTAAGCAGTGTCTTTTTTTCCGATTCAAGAGATAAATTATATTGAGTTATATCGGATTCGGTCATAATAAAAACAGTATCACCGCTGACTTTTATCTGTTTTACATCGGCTGAAACCGCAATGGAGGCTGTCACTTCACACTTGTCATTGAGAATAACCGTTTTTTTGCCATCATCAGTGAAGTCATCAAACACAAACGCTTTAAGAGATGATGATGCGTCAAAGTTCTCGACCGTTCCCGGATAGCTGTAGTTTCCGATAAGTTCACCGCTGTCGGCGCTGTATGTAGCCGCCATATTGTCACCGGTTACAGTAAGCACGTTTCCGCTAAGTTCCAGCGAAAGTGATACACAGTCACCCATCGACTGCGACCACAACTCAGTGCCGTCACCGCTGATATCATACTTTGAGAGCTTCGTGACAATATTACCGTTATCGGATGTTACCCTCGTCACATAGAGATACCTGTTGTCATTTGAGAATACAGCCTGCATTACATTGTCATCAATAAAGCGCTGTGTGTAAAGCCACTTTCCGCTTCCGTCATAGACGTATATTACATTTGAGTATCTGCCGCCTGTTGTTACGACCGCAGTATGCTCAGAGTTGCTCAGAAATACGGATACTATAACCTCGTCCTCGACAGTTTCCTTATAGATCTGACTTGTCTTATTAAACAGCGAAAAATCATGTCCGCCCTTATCGTAGATAACCACGCGCTTTGAGTTCGACACTGCCATAGGGTGAACATAGCCATGCTGTAAAGCAAAATTCTGTCCGCCGTTCTCGTTATAGGAATAGAGGTAGGTATCACTCAGCAGTGCAAAGCTGTCATTCATCGCACAGAAGCTGTAGTCAGACCTTCCGGTAAGACTTATCGGATAGCCTGCGGTATCGGTAGTCGTCGTTTGAATTTTAGAAGCGATACCGCGCAACGGCTCAAATATCGTGTCACGGTATACCCATATCGGTACAGCAGCAGCAACAACTACAAGCAATATGATAAGGTTTCTTGTCAGCTTTGCTTTCTTCTTTTTTTTGCGATACAGCGTAACATCGTTTATGTCGTTGTTTTGCTGTTCAAGAGGATTTTTATCGGGTACTTTCATATTTACCCCTCTTTCATTTATACATCTTTTAGTAGAACACCTTGTTGAGATACAGTCCGCAAGCGGGTACAGTCTTGCCGGCAAACTCCCTGTCGGGCTTTGTGAGCGCGTTTATTATATCCTGCTCGGTACGCTTGCCCTCGCTGATATAAATAAGAGTTCCAACTATAATTCTTACCATATTGTGAAGAAAGCCGTTTCCACAGACTTTAATTTCGACAAAATCGCCCGTCTGCTCAACATCTATCGAATAGACGGTTCTGACGGTGGTCAGCAGATGCTCTTTAGCTTCCGCCTTGCAGAATGAAGCAAAGTCGTGCTCACCGACCATAAGCCGCGCCGCGCTTCGCATTTTTTCAATATCGGGATCATACGGATAATGAAGCGCCATATCCGCCGTAAATACGTCCCTGACAACACCTGTATATATCCTGTAGATATACTCCTTGCCCTTACTGTCAAACCTTGCGTGAAAGCTGTCAGGCACTTCTTCACACGAAAGAAAAGCAATATCCCGGGGGAGCATTGCATTCCCGCCCTTTATAAAGCCATCACAGGGAATAGGACAAGCAGTCTTCACATTGAACACAAACGCTCTAGCGTGCACACCCGTGTCTGTCCGTGAACAGCCGTTTATCGTGATATCCTCTCCGAGCAGTTTTGACAACACCTCTTCTACCGTCTGCTGTATGCTGTTTGCGTTGTTCTGCCGCTGATATCCGTGATACGCCGTGCCGTTATATGCCATAGTTACTTTAAGATTGCGCATAACTCACCTTACATTCCGGGGACGGGAACATAAATGTTCATGAGAACGGTCAATATGATCATTGCTGCCATTATACCCGTAGCAACAATATCCCTTGCACCGAACTTGAGCTGCTTCATTCTGGTCCTGCCCTCGCCGCCTCTGTAGCAACGGCACTCCATAGCCAGTGCAAGCTCGTTTGCGCGCTTGAATGCTGATACAAACAATGGTATGAGCACCGGTATAAGCGCCTTGGCTTTCTTTACAAGTCCGCCTGTATCAAGGCTCGCACCCCTCGCCTTCTGTGCCGACATTATCTTGTCGGTTTCCTCAATAAGAGTAGGGATAAATCTTAAAGCTATCGTCATCATCATAGCAAGCTCATGCACCGGAAAATGCAGTTTCTTGAGCGGCGACAACAGTCTTTCTATTGCATCTGTCAGTGCTATGGGTGATGTCGTATAGGTAAGAAGCGACATTCCGACTATAAGGAATACAATTCTTATCGTCATAAACACGGAGGTATTGATACCCTCCATATATATTGTTATAAATCCGAGCTGTACGAGCGGATCACCATCACCGTGTATAAAAAACAGATTAAGTATACAGGTGAACAGTATGATCGGCATAATAGGCTTCAAGCTCTTGAATATCAGCTTGAAGCTTATCCCCGACATCATATAAATTATCAGCATGAACAGTCCCGCCGTTATAAGCGAACAATAATTCCCTGCCATAAACAGCATAACAACATAGGCTATATCAAGCACTATCTTGAAGCGGCTGTCAAGTCTGTGGATTATTGAATTGCCCGGGAAAAACTGTCCTATTGTAATATCCTTCAGCATATCGTTCCTTTGTCCATATACTGCATTATTCTCTCTTTTGCACGTTCAACAGTATATATATCTTTTCCTAAGTCTACACCTTTATCTCTCAGCTTCATCATGATCTTTGTGATCTGAGGAACATCAAGACCTATCTTTATAATCTCGTCCTGCCTTGCAAATACGCTGTCCGTATCCTCATGGCAGAAGAGTCTGCCCTTGTTCATTACAAGAACCTTATCAGCATACTTTACTATATCCTCCATAGAGTGGGATACAAGCAGTATCGTCTTGCCGTATTTCTTATGATAATCGCTTATCTTACCGAGCACCTTTTCTCTGCCTATCGGATCAAGTCCTGCGGCGGGCTCGTCAAGTATCAGTATCTCGGGGTCCATTGCGATAACGCCCGCAAGCGCTACGCGGCGCTTCTGTCCGCCCGAAAGGTCAAACGGCGAACGTTCAAGAAGTTCCTCACGGATACCCATATTTTCTGCAGCCTCTCGCACCCTGCGGTCAACCTCGGCTTCGTCACAGCCCATATTCTTAGGTCCGTATGCTATATCCTTGTATACTGTTTCTTCAAACAGCTGATACTCGGAATACTGGAACACAAGACCGACCTTAAATCTTATTGAGCGTATGTCAACACCCTTGTCCCATATGTTCTGTCCATCTATGAGCACCTCGCCGGATGTCGGCTTTACAAGACCGTTAAGGTGCTGAATAAGCGTTGATTTCCCGCTTCCGGTGTGACCTATTATTCCGCAAAATTCGCCCTTTTCTATAGTAAGGTTTACATTATCAACAGCGGTCGACTCAAACGGAGTGCCCACGCTATACTTATAAGTAAGCCCTTTCAGTTCTATCACATTCATTTATTATTCCTTATTTTTAAGAATATTGTACAGAACCTCTGCACACTCATCTTCATCTATTACATCATCGGGTACATCTATCCCGCTTTTTTTCAGCTCATACATAAGCTCTGTCGCCTGCGGAACATCAAGTCCGACCGACTTCAAAAGCTCAACCTGAGAAAATATTTTCTTCGGAACATCGTCAAGCAAAATCTCGCCCTTGTCAATTACGACCACGCGGTCTGCCTTTGCCGCCTCCTCCATATAGTGAGTTATCAGTACGACAGTTATACCGTGCTCCTTATTGAGCATCTTTATGGTCGACATTATCTCTTTTCTGCCCTTCGGGTCGAGCATTGCCGTGGGTTCGTCCATTACTATACAGCGCGGTCGCATTGCGATTATGCCCGCTATCGCAACTCTCTGCTTCTGACCGCCCGAAAGCTGATGCGGTGCGTGACTTCTGTACTCGTACATATCCACTGTCTTAAGCGCCTCATCTACCCGTCTGCGTATTTCATCGGGAGGAACACCGAGGTTTTCGAGCGCAAACGCAACATCTTCCTCAACTATAGTCGCTACTATCTGGTTATCCGGGTTCTGAAACACCATTCCGACTGTCTGACGGATATCGTATATTCTGCTCTCGTCTGTGGTGTCTATCCCATCTACAAGCACCTTGCCCGAGGTCGGGAGCAATATGCCGTTAAAGTGCTTTGCAAGGGTCGACTTACCGCTTCCATTATGACCGAGGACAGCTACGAAGCTGCCCTTTTCTATCGAAAGGTCGATGTCGGTAAGAATGCGGTTCTTGCCTGTTTCCTCGCCGTTCTCGTCAAACACGGTATAGTCGAATGTAAGGTCTTCGGTTTTTATTATCTCTTTATCTTCCAATCCGTTCTCCTTTACCGCGGCTTAATCGAAATATACGACCGCGGTGTTTCCTGCGGGTACTGTAAGTCCCGTCTGTTCAACAGGAAGTCCTATCTCCTGTGAGTCTACTCTTATCTTATATTTTCTGCCTACCGTCATCTGTAAAAGGTAAGTCATTACCGATGACGAAAGACCGGTCGTGTAGCTGTTGAGCACTATGAACAGCGGCTTTTCGGTCAACACCTCGGTGCACATATTCATAAGGTCGCAGATACTGTCCTCGAGCTTCCACATCTCACCGTTTGTTCCTCTGCCGTAGCTTGGTGGGTCGAGTATGATGCCGTCATAGCGGTTTCCGCGCCTTATCTCCCTGCCGAGAAATTTTACCGCATCATCTACAATCCATCTTATGGGTTTGTCGGAAAGACCGCTGAGCTTTGCGTTTGTCCTGCCCCAGTCTACCATACCCTTTACCGCGTCAAGGTGACATACCTTTGCGCCTGCCTTTGCACAGGCGAGCGTTGCGCCGCCGGTATAGGCGAACATATTAAGCACGTTTATCTCCCTGCCGGCGTTCTTTATAAGCTCTGAGCACAGATCCCAGTTGACCGCCTGCTCGGGGAATATCCCGGTGTGCTTGAAACCTGTGGGCTTTACCATAAAGGTAAGACCTTTGTAGCTAATATTCCAGCTTTCGGGGAGCTGTTTTTTGTACTCCCATTTACCTCCGCCGCTTGATGAACGGTGATATACCGCGTCCGCCTTGTTCCACAGCGGTGAGGGGTTCGGATTTTTCCATATTATCTGCGGGTCAGGTCGCACAAGCGTTATACCGCCCCACTTTTCAAGGCGCTGACCGTCTGATGCATCTATCAGTCTGTAGTCCTGCCAATCCTGTGATTTTCTCAAATTAGTTCACCTTATCCTGTAACTGTCTACCGTCGGTCGTATCGTGTTGAGAAACGAGTTCTCTCCGATCGTATTTATCTTGAAGAACAGAGCCTGACTTCCGCCCGTTGAAGTTACCGAAACGAATATTCTGCCTTCCGTCTGGAACAGTGTGACGTTCATACTTACTCTGCCGCTTCCAAGCCAGCTGTAACGTTCATATGCACGGACTGCGCAACGTGTACTTCCGACTACAATATCAGAGCTTTCTTCAAGAGATGCACTGGAACTCCCTCTCATTACAGTGTTGTGAAGATCCATAAGTATAATATCGAAATTGCCGTACAGCTCTGCCTCTATCTTTGCCATTTACAAACTCCTTTTACATCAGCACAGACACTCTTTTATCGTGTCTGCGATAAGATTTGTCCAGTGATGCACTTCCTTTTCGTCTTTGCCCTCTATCATAACTCTTACAAGCGGTTCTGTTCCGCTTTCTCTGACGAGTATCCTGCCGTTTTCACCCATAGCCTGTTCAGCCTGTGCGATAATATCGGTTATCTTCTGCGTCTTGTCCCATAGTCCCTTTTTGTCCTCGGTGATCTTTACGTTGACAAGCAGTTGCGGGAAGTCGGGTATATCCTTTACAAGCTGTGACAGCGGACGCTTGCATTTCGACAGAAGTTCAAGGGTCTGCGCCGCTGTCAGCTGTCCGTCGCCTGTGGTTGCATGGTCAAGGAATATAATATGTCCCGATTGCTCACCACCGATATTATACCCACTGTTAAGCATTTCTTCAAGCACATAGCGGTCGCCGACCTTAGTACACACGGTATCGATCTTATTTTCGTTCATAAAACGGTGAAATCCGAGATTGCTCATAACGGTGACTACCGCCGCGTTGTTTTTAAGCTTACCCATTTCCTTCATATAGCGCGAAAGGATAGCAATAAGCTTGTCACCGTCTATTATATTGCCTTTTTCGTCAACGGCAAGGCATCTGTCCGCATCGCCGTCAAAAGCAAAGCCGACATCACAACCACGCTTTTTAACAAGCTCGACAAGCTGTTCCATATGGGTAGAACCACAGTTATCGTTTATGTTAAGACCGTCAGGCTCGTTGTTTATATACACATATTCAGCACCGAACTTATAGAACAGAGATTCGGCTGTTGCACTGGCACTGCCGTTTGCACAGTCTATTGCAACGAGAAGCCCCTGAAACTTTCCGCCGACAGTCGACTGAATATGCTCGTTGTACTCGCTTACAGCGCCGTACATTGTTCTTATTCTGCCGACATCAGAGCCGTCAACAAGCTCCATCTTTTCGGGAGTATCAAGTATCAGTGCTTCTATCTCGTTTTCCACGTCATCAGGGAGCTTGAATCCCGTTGACGAGAACAGCTTTATGCCGTTGTACTCAACACTGTTGTGCGATGCGGAAATCATAACGCCCGCATCAGCCTCGTAATATCTTACAAGATAAGCAACGGCGGGAGTAGGTACAACACCGAGAAGCTCAACATCGGCACCTACAGAGGTTATGCCCGCGATGAGCGCCGATTCAAGGATATCCGATGAAATTCTGGTATCCTTTCCTATAAGTATCCTTGCTTTTCCTTTATGTGTTTTCTGCTTTGTCAGTACAATGGCTGCGGCTCTGCCTATGTTCATGGCAAGCTCGCAGGTAAGCTCGGTTATAGCTACACCTCTTGCACCGTCAGTTCCGAATAATCTGCCCATAATGCTTAAAATACCTTTCTTCTTTTTCCAAACACAACACAATTTTATTGAAGTCAGTCAAGTCTTTGCTGACCGTCACGCACAAGTCCGAGATGCTTATACGCAAGCTCGGTCGCGCATCTGCCCCGCGGAGTTCTTGAAATAAATCCGAGCTGCATAAGATACGGTTCGCATACGTCCTCAAGCGTCACCGACTCTTCGCCGAGCGCAGACGCAAGTGTTTCCAGTCCTACAGGACCTCCGTTATAGCCGTTTATTATCATAGTGAGGAAGCGCTTATCAAGGCTGTCAAGACCGAGCTTGTCGATCTCCAGTCTGTTGAGTGCGATATCTGCCATTTCCTTTGTGATCTTTCCGTCACCCATAACCTCGGCAAAGTCGCGGACACGCTTTAAAAGGCGGTTTGCGATACGCGGCGTTCCTCTTGAACGCTTTGCTATCTCCATAGCGCCGCTTCTTTCGCACGGTATCGAAAGTATCACCGATGAGCGCATTACAATATTGCAAAGCTCCTCGGGAGTATACATTTCAAGACGCATTATTACACCGAATCTGTCACGCAGAGGACCTGTGAGCTGTCCTGCCCTTGTTGTAGCGCCGATAAGCGTAAACCTGTTCAGATCGACCCTTATCGACTGTGCAGACGGACCTTTCCCTATCATTATATCAAGTACGCAGTCCTCAAGCGCAGGATATAGTATTTCCTCGACCTGTCTTGAAAGTCGGTGTATCTCGTCTACGAACAGTACATCGCCTGTCTGAAGACCTGTAAGCAGTGCCGCAAGCTCGCCCGGCTTTTCGATAGCGGGACCTGATGTCACCTTGAAATTAACGCCCATCTCATTTGCGATAATCCCCGCAAGCGTTGTTTTACCGAGTCCCGGAGGACCATACAGCAAAACATGGTCAAGGCTCTCATTTCGTCTGCGCGCCGCTTCTATATATACCTGAAGATTTTCCTTTACCTTTTCCTGACCGATATATTCGTTCAATTTTTTCGGACGCAAGGAAAACTCAACATCGGTATCCTCGACTGAAAACTGCGGCTCGACAATGCGCGCTCCCTCGTCATCGGCTATATGTGAAAGATCGTTTCTCTCAATCATTTATACGCTTTCCCTTCAAAGTTAATGCGCGGACAATTATCAGAACTTCGCAAGTTTTTTAAGTCCGGCCTTGATAAGCTCATCGGCAGGGGCTGCGGGGTCAAGTCCGCCGAGCGCCGAGGTGGCTTCGTTGTTTGTATAACCGAGCACCATAAGTGCGGATATCGCCTCCGCAAATGAATTTGAAGGTGCGGCTACTATCGGCACTGCACTGCCCCTTACACCTGCGGCTATTTCCTGCTTTGATACCTTGTCCTTAAGTTCAAGGACGATACGCTCTGCGGTCTTCTTGCCGATACCCGGAGCGTTTGTCAGCGCCTTGCTGTCGCCGGACGCTACGCACAGCGCAAAAGACTGCGGTGTCATACCCGATAAGATCGACAGCGCCGCTTTAGGACCTACTCCCGACACCGAGATCAGCATTTTGAAGCAGTTAAGCTCTGCCGCATCATAAAATCCGAACAAGTCTACCGCGTCCTCCCTTACCGCAAGATAAGTGAGAAGCTTTGCCTTTTCGCCGGTTTTAAGCTGCGATAATGTATTCGCGGTCGTGCGGCAGGCATAACCTACGCCGCCGCAGTCTATCACCGTGAGATTAGGCTCGATCAGATCGACTGTTCCGTTTACACTGTATATCATAATTTACTCTTTTCTATATATTCGATGTTCTGAGGTTTCTGAGCAATGAACCGCTGGTCTGACCGTGGCATATAGTCATTGCCAGCGCATCTGCCGTATCATCGGGCTTCGGCACTGCGGGGAGCTTCAGTATATTCTTCGTCATTTCCTGAACCTGCTTTTTTACCGCCTGACCATAGCCTACAACAGCCTGCTTTACCTGTAAGGGGGTGTACTCGTTTATCTCGATACCACGCTGTGCGGCAGCCATAATTATAAGCCCCCTGGCCTGCGCAACGTCAATGCCTGTCTTCTGGTTGTTAGTGAAGTACAGCCGCTCGATCGAAAGCGCGTCCGGCTTCCAGTTATCAAGTATCTGACAGAAATCGTCGTATATCTCACAAAGGCGGTTCGGGAAAGGCGTATCCTTATCTGTTGTTATAGCTCCATAGTCAAGCACCCTGAAACTGCCTTTGCTGTAATCGACGATCCCAAAACCGACTATCGCATAGCCGGGATCAATGCCAATGATGCGCATAGCCGCCTCCTCAAAGTGATTTTGCTTTATCTGCAGATGTATGTACAGAAAACAAAAAACAAAAATCCATACTAAAGAAGTATATCACAAACGAAAGAAAAATGCAACTTTTTTATTAGTCGAAAACGATGTGATACAAATTAGCAATACAAATTAAGTAAAATCGGTTGAAATTTTTATTTGTTAGGTATATAATAGTGTAAAACGATTGGAGAAAAAATGAGAAAAAAACATCTGACCGCTGTCCTGCCGTTAGCTGTGCTGTGTGCCGCTTTTACAGCAGGGTGCAGCGCAAAGCAACCATACAGACACGACAGCTTTGCATTTGATACTTTAGTATCGATCACAATATACGACGTTAACGGAAATTCTACCGCGGAGGAAATCTGCAAGGGTGCGTCGGGGATGCTTAGCGCACTTGACGATACGCTGTCACGAACAAAGTCCGACAGTCTGATCACAAAGATAAACGACAATGCGTATTCATCGGCTGTAGATGTCGATGCGGCAACATATAATATGCTCAAAACCTGTACGCAGCTGTCAGACCTTACAGACGGAGCGTTTGACATAACACTCGGAAATATCTCCGATATGTGGGGCTTTGGCAAAGAAAACGCTGTAAAGCCCGGTGATACGGAGCTTAAAAAGCTTGCGGGCAAAAAAAACTATGAGAACATTGTCTTTAACTATTATGAGCAGACAGTTGCCTTCTCCTCGGATGGTTTCAGCATAGACCTCGGTGCGGCGGCAAAGGGCTACGCTATGGATATGATGGACACATACCTGAGAGATTCGGGTGTTACATCAGCAGTAGTCGACTTCGGCGGAAGTATACTGACTATAGGCGATAACAACGGTGAAAGTTGGAATATAACAATAACCGCCGATGAAACGAACTCTCCTGTCGGAACACTTAAAGTAAACGAGGGCTATATAGCCACCTCAAACGGCGCTAAGCGCTTTGTAGAATATGACGGTGTAAAGTATCACCATATAATAGACCCCGACACCTCATACCCCGCAGACAGCGGTGTAAAAAGCTGTACAGTTTACTCGGAAAGCGGACTGATAAGCGACGCTCTTTCCACAGCGTTTTTTGTCATGGGAGCTGACAAGACAGCGGAATTTTACAGTAAATATAACATTGCGGAATATATCATAACTTTGACGGACGGCACAATAATCACGTCTGACGGTATTGCCGCCGACTTCACGGAATCATGACGGATAAGCGGAAGGTTATCTGCATTATTGCTGTCTTATGCATTGTTTTCTTCTCACTTCTCTGCACAATACTTGTAAGAAATACCGGCGGCGGCAATACCGCTAGTATCTACAGTGACGGGAAACTCATAAAAACGATAGACCTGCGTAATGCCGGGGATCAGACATTTACCGTATATTCTGAAGACAGAGGATATAATGTCATTACGGTAAAGGACGGCAGTATAAGCGTCACCGATGCCGACTGCCCCGATAGGATATGCGTTATGACAGCACCGATTTCAGACGGCATTCAACCAATCGTATGTATGCCACATAAGCTGGTTATCCGCATTGAGACTAACCGCACGGAGTACAGCCATGACAGCTAAGAAACTTGTATTTGCGGCACTTCTTGCCGTAATGTCGCTGACGTTGTATGTAATAGAGGGAATGATACCACCTGTCGTTCCGATACCCGGCTTCAGGATAGGACTTGCATATTTCCCGGTGCTTTTCTCGCTGTATCTCGGCGGGAATTGGAGCAAATACGATACCGCATTGATATTGATAACCCGTGTACTTCTGTCAGCTCTGATATCAGGAAACCTTATGGCGTTGCTATTTTCACTCACGGGCGGTGCGCTGTCATTCGCGGCAATGGCTATAACCCGCCGATTTATAAAAGAACCGTGGGGTGTATTTCCCGCAGGGATATTTTCCGCTGTAATGCACAACGTCGGACAAATATCGGCGGCATCGTTTATTTATTCGCCGGCAGTGTTTACATATCTGCCGTTTCTGGCAATTGCCGCAGTGCTTACCGGCACATTCATATCTGCGGCAGTATGGCTTATTCTGAAAAAGCCGAACAGAATAATCGATAATATTAAAAATCTCAGATAAAAGGAATAATTATGGAAAAAGCTAAAATCGAAAGAATAAATTATCTTGCTCGTCAGTCAAGGCAGCGCGAGCTCACTCCCGAAGAAAAGCAGGAGCAGACTGAATTACGAAACGAATACAGAGCCTCTTTTAAAAGAGGTCTTATGTCCGAACTTGACAGGGTATATGTTGTTGATGAAAAAGGTAAGCCGGAAAAATTGATAAAAGATGACAAGAAGTAAAATAATCCGTAAAGGAACAGATTGCCATGGATAAAATATTCGATGCCCTTGAAACGCTTTACGGCGGTTCGGGAATACCTTTCTTTTTAACCGATGAATACGGAAATGTGCACTGGAGAAACTCAGCATGCGGAACGGCTATAATCTTCCCGAAAGGAATAAATGATACATCACTGACGGACAAAGTAAGCATTGACGGCAAGATCTTTGCGGCGCAGGCAAGCAAGCTTTCTTCACGAGGTAAAACTCTGATACTTTGGCGCGTCAACACCCTTACCGATATACTCATGCAGCTCGGGAGTACAGACACATATCCGGATATCTGCTATATGCTCGCCCAGGCGAAAAACGATATAGAGAAAGCGGAAAAGAACTGTCTCAATAAAAAAGCACTTAACAATCTTTTAAGAAATATTGAAGTGCTGACAGAGCTCTCAAATGTTATCTACGGTAAAACGCAGTCCGCTCCTGCCGTGTACTTTTTAGAACAACTTAAACTTATAGCAGAAGAAGCAAATCGGGTACTCGGTGATATTCCTGTGTTATTCAAGGTCGATGCCGATCAGTCTATGACCGAAGATGTCCCGGTAAATACCGGTCAGCGTATGTTCTATGTTTGCATATTCAGTATACTGAAAGCTATGGTAAGATGCTCGGATAAATATCTTTTCAATCTTAAGGTTGGCAAAAATGCAAATTATGTAACACTCTACTGTTCATTTTCGCTGAAGAATGATACTCATTCAGGTATGATATCCGATGACTTTGAAATGTATTGTGCAAAACTGTATATAAGGCACATCGGCGGAAGTATGCGGTATACAGTCAATAACGATATTGCAAACATCAATTTATCGATACCGATCGGAAGCGGTATTGCACTAAACAGTCCGTCATTTATCCCATCGGCTGATATCTGCCCGAAAATCGCCGAAATTTTCATGAGCGGCACAGTTGATACTCATAAGGAGATAAAGTGACAGCGTGATTTACAATTTTTTTAGACTTCAAACACATTTCTATCATAAAAGGCGGATATAATAATAAGCGTCAGGTAAAACTGACAGATTTTATGGTGGTTGAATAAATTCAATAATCATAATTTCCTCTCCCAACATTTCATTGATAATTTGATTTGTGCTTATTTGTTTCCGTTCAGTTTACTTCGTTAAACTGAATTTTTTTTACAAAAAAATCAAACAGACCGAATAGAAAGGAAAGAAAAAATGTACAAGATACTCATTGCGGACGATGAACAGAAAATTCGCGAGGTAATAAAGGAGTACGCCGAGTACGAGGGACACACCGTATATGAAGCGGTTGACGGAATGCAGGCAGTCGATATGGCTAAGGAACAGGATTTTGATATAATAATAATGGACGTTATGATGCCAAGACTGGACGGCTTTTCAGCCTGCAAGGAAATAAGAAAGTTCAAGAACACACCTATACTTATGCTCTCTGCGAGAACTGAGGAATATGATAAACTTTTCGGCTTTGAGATGGGCGTTGACGATTATGTGGTAAAGCCTTTTTCTCCCAAAGAAGTACTTGCGCGCATAAACGCTATAATCAAGCGTAATAAGTCAGGAAACGAACCTGTCGGCGAAACAGTCAAATTTGAAGGTCTTGAGATAAACTTCACTGCAAGAGATGTATTTATCGACGGAGAAAAGGCAAACCTTACTCCCAAGGAATACGACTTGCTTTTCTATCTTGTGAAAAACAAGAACATAGCGCTTACAAGGAACAAGCTTCTGGAGGAGGTATGGGGATATGATTTCTTCGGCGATGACAGAACGATCGACACACACATCAAAATGCTGAGAAACAACCTCGGTCCGTACAGAAAGTTCATTGTTACTTTAAGAGGTATGGGATATAAGTTCCAGGTTTAAAAATAACTACAGCCGTCAGTGTTGACGGCTGTAATTGATAATAAGGAAGGCACTTTTGATGAAAGACAGATTAAACAGTATACGTTTTCGCTCGTGGTTTATTTTTGTGCTGTTCTCACTGCTTGTTATAGTGTTCCTGTATTTTTTTCAGGTCGTACTCTTGTCAAGCTATTATGAATATATGAAGATACAAGAAACCGCCGCCGCCGCAAAACAGATAAAGGACGCATGGTTTCAGCAGCCCGACAATCTGAACAACATCGTATCGAATATTGCCGACACACAAAAGATATATATTGAGATATCCGACAGCAACCGACCGTATTTCAGGGCAAGCTCTGTGGATAAAAGCAATAAGGAGGTCTACTCCCTCATCACAAGCCTAGACCCGGAGGATATGAAAGAGGTGATTTCAGGAGAAAACACATTCTTCACCGCCACTATCCCGAGAACAAAAAACGACAGCAAGGCTATAGTTCTGATAAGCCAGCTTGATGACGGAACAGAAAGCACCTTTTTCAATACAAACGGCGTAGTAAGACTGTATATATTCAACTATCTCGAACCGCTCGGAACAACGACCGATATTCTTCACAGCCAGCTTAACCTTACGGCAGGTATTATCATAATTGCCGCAGTTATAATGTCTGTGATTTTTTCTAACAGCATATCCAAGCCTATCATCAATATATCAAAAGCGGCTCTGAAGCTTCCGCAGGGACAGTTTGATATGCCGAAGCAAAGACGGCAGTTTACCGAAATAAACGAGCTTACCGAAACACTCAGCTCCGCATCGGTAGAAATAGCAAAAGCGGATACCTTGCGTAAGGATCTTATGGCTAACATCTCACACGATCTGCGAACACCGCTTACGATGATAAAAGCCTACGCCGAGATGATAAGAGATCTGTCAGGTGACAATCCTGAAAAACGTGAAAAGCATTTGCAGGTTATAATTGACGAAACCGACAGGCTGACTTCACTGGTAACAGATATTCTCGACCTTTCAAAGCTTCAGAGCGGTGTTGCCGAGCTGAAATACGAAAAGATAAACTTCTCAGAGCATCTGGGTGATATAGTCCCACGCTTTTCTCTGCTCAACGAAATCAAGGACTACAACGTAGTTCTCAATGCAGAACCGGATATTTTCATAAATGCCGATATCACAAAGATCGATCAGGTAGTATACAACTTCATAAACAACGCACTGACTTATACAGGCGACGATAAGACGGTAAAAGTCAATCTCTACCATAAGTCGCCTAAAACCGTGCGTCTTGAAGTCTGTGACAGCGGTATAGGCATCGACCCTGAAAACCTTAAATACGTCTGGGACAGATATTACCGCGTCAAAAAAGACGGAGAAACACACCAACGTGCAAAGAAAGGAAGCGGTCTTGGACTGTCCATCGTAAAAGGTGTGCTTGAAATGCACAAGTTCAATTTCGGCGTGGACAGTACGGTCGGAGTAGGAAGCACGTTCTGGTTTGAATTTGAGGACTGCAATCCTGATATAGTACCTGCTGACGAAAAAAAGCACAAAAAGCAAAAAAAGCAAGAATAACACCGAACAACAGTAATACAGCAAGCCCCCGCTTGATAAAAAGCGGGGGCAAGTTATATTCAAAAAACAATTGTCAGTCGCCCGTTGACTCTCTGAGCACAAGACTATGCGGCAACGTGTAAAGATTATGGTCAGGTGCAGTTGCTTTCATGTTCTCAATAAGCTTTTCGATAACGAGCTTGCCTTGCGCATAACACGGCTGCTCTACTGTCGACAAGTGCGGTACGAACATATGTGAGTACTGGATATTGTCAAAGCCCATAAATATAAGATCCTTGCCGATCCTGTAGCCCTTTGAAAGCGCATAGTTCATAGCACCGATAGCAATAATATCCGATATGGAGAATATAGCTGTCGGAGGGCTGGGTAAATTCATAAGATACTCACAGCCTCTCATACCCTGCTCTGTTTCATAGCCGCCGAAATAAACGTAATCTTCGTTATATGGAATGCCGTTGTCCTTGAGCGCAAGCTTGTAGCCTATCTCACGGTCGATGCTTGACTGGCTTCTCTGCAATGTCGTGATGAGCCCTATCTTCCTGTGTCCCTTGCGGATAAGGTAATTTACCGCGTCGCGACCCGCCTTGACATTATCAATTGTAACGGTAAGGACATTACAGTTATCAAGACGTTCAAGGCACATTGCGATATTGTGCTTTTCGCCAAGCGCATTGATAGTAGCGGCATCAAGCTTAGGTCCCAGGAGCACAGCACCGTCTACCGCCCTTGAAAACAGCATACCGAGTAAGTGCATCTCGTGATTTGGATCATCATGCGTTGTAGCTATCAATACATCATAACCCTGCGAGAAAGCGGCAACCTCCATACCTCTAATAACATCGGAATAGAAGCTCTGCTCTGTCGATGCGATTATCGCGAGTATTCTTCTCGTTTCGCTCTTTCTGAGATCTCTGCCGAGAAAGCTCGGGCTGTAGCCGAGCGCCTGTACAGCACTGTTTACCGCCTGAATAGCCTCTTCTGACACATTGGACTTTTTATTAAGAACTCTGGAAACCGTTGCTACCGAAACGTTTGCAGCCTTAGCAACATCCTTTATAGTTACGCTCATTTATCGGTACTCCCCCTTAAAGATACACTATATTACAATTATACAGTATCGTGAAACCGTTTTCAATGTTACATTTCAACAAAAAAATGTATGAAAATTTATCGAATATTACAATTTGTCGATTTTTACTTCATTTACTCCTACAATTTGCTGTGATAAAAGATGCTGATTTTCCCCTAAATTTAGCTAAATTTTTAATACTTCCGCTTAAACGAATGAAAACAAACCGTTACATTTATAACTTTAGCTAAAATTATAAAGTAAACACAAAGAAATGCTTGTTTTTTGTGCAAAAAGTTACTTTACAAATCGGCGGTTTTAGTTTACACTATAATAAAAGGAACGATATAAAGTTATTAACTTAAACAAACTGCGCAGAGGTACTTGAAATGAAAAAGAAATCAGTTACAATGAGTGACATTGCAAAGACTATGGACATCAGCACCGTTACTGTGTCGAAAGCACTCGGAGATAAAGACGGTGTGAGCGAGGAGCTCAGAGAGAAGATAAAACAGAAAGCTAACGAAATGGGCTACCGTTTCAGCTATACATCAAAATCGTCAAAAGAGGGCTTTACGTTCAATATAAGTATAGTAGTTGCAAAGCACTTTATAAATGACGCGAGTGCATTCTACTGGGTAATGTACCGTCATATAGTAGAGCTTTTACAAAAGCAGAACTACTACGGCATACTTGATGTAATTTCCGAAAACGATCAGGCAAACCGTTCAATGCCCAATTCGGTATCGGATAAAAAGGTTGACGGCGTTATTGTGCTCGGACAGTTTGACGATGAATATGTCAGCGAGCTTCTTGATCTTGATATACCGGTTGTATTCCTTGACTTTTACAGCAGCGACAACCGCACCGATACTATCCTTTCTGACAGCTTCTTCGGCTCATATATGCTGACAAACTATCTCATAAATGCGGGTCACCGCAACATAGGCTTCCTCGGCACTATCACATCAACATCAAGCATACAGGACAGATACCTCGGATATTACAAGGCTCTGCTTGAAAAAGGCATACCGCTCCGCAGTGAATGGGTAATAGACGACAGAGGACCTGAGGGTACCAGCTATCCGCACTTCGACCTGCCTGCACAAAAGCCCACCGCTTTTGTCTGCAACTGTGACGAGGCGGCTTACTGCCTGTTAAATCAGCTCAGGAGCGAGGGCTATGTAGTGCCCGATGATATTTCGATAGTCGGCTACGACAACCACATCTACTCCACTATCTCAAATCCGCGTATCACAACAATAGACGTTGACAGCAAGAGAATGTCATACGAGGCAGTCGAAACGATCATCAAGAAGATAAGGGATAAGAACTATTCGCGTGGCAGAACGCTTGTAACGGGCAAGCTGATTATCCGCGACAGTGTAAAGATATTGAAGTAATGAAAATTATAGATACTCACGCGCACTATGACGACAGCTGGTTTGACGAGGACAGGTACGAGGTTCTTGACCGCATACTGTCGGACAATGTGCTTGCAATTATAAATATGAGCGTGGATATCCCCACTTGCGACTTTTCGCTGAGGCTTACCGAGCGTTACGAAAACGTGTTCTGCGCAGTGGGAATACACCCCGAAAACATAGCCGGCACTCCCCAAAATTATATTGATATTCTGAGGGAGCTTGCAAAGAATAAAAAGGCGGTAGCTATAGGTGAGATCGGACTTGATTATCACTATGAGGGCTATGACGCACAAAAACAGCAGGAGATATTTGAAAATCAGATAAAGCTTGCGAATGAGCTTTCGCTCCCGGTCGTTATCCACTGCCGTGACGCTACGGAGGATACGATGAAAATTCTCCGCCGCACCACCCCTGATAAATTCGTGGTCCACTGCTACTCGGGCAGTCCGGAAACCGCAAAGGAGCTTTTAAAGCTCGGCGCGTATATCAGCTTCACAGGCGTATTGACATTCAAGAATGCCAAAAAAGCGGTGCGTTCCTGCGAGATTATCCCAAGTGACAGGCTTATGCTCGAAACGGACAGTCCGTATATGTCGCCCGTGCCGTTCCGCGGAAGCCGTTGTGACAGCTCTATGACGCATAAAACGGCGGAAAAGCTTGCGGAAATAAAAGGCATATCGACTGAAGAAGCAGTGAAGATGTGCAACGAAAATGCAGTACATTTCTTTAAACTTGATATAAAGGCTTGATTTACAGCATAAAATATGGTAAGATATATAAAGATATCGGCAGGACACAGAGTTCTGCCGAAAAATATATTTTGATATTTGAAAGGAAACAAAATGGACGCAGACCCCCGAAAACCTAAGCGAGCGGTAAAGATACTGCTTGCACCCCTGATTTTACTGAACAAAGGTCTTGATAAGCTTTTATCAAAGGCGCTTGGTGACAGCTACTATAACAAGGAAGAAACCACGCAGGACAACATTATGTCTATGGTCGATGCGGGCAACGAATACGGCAACCTTGAGGACGAATCGGCACAGCTGATAAACAACGTGTTTGAGTTCGGCGATCTTGTTGCATCAGACGTAATGACGCACAGAAAGAACATAGTCGGAGTAGATGTAAATTCATCTCTTGACGATATTGTCTATATTGCGCTTGAAAAGGGCTTTTCAAGAATACCCGTATACAAGGAAAACATTGACGCTATAGTCGGAATAATCATAGTAAAGGATCTGCTCTGCCTTGTCGGAAACGAAAACAAGGATAAGCTGAAAATTGAGGACTTCCTGCGCGAGGCGGTATACGTTCCCGAATCGTGCAGTTGTTCTGACGTGTTCAAGTTCCTGACCAATCTCAAGTCGGGTATGGGCATCGTGATTGACGAATACGGCGGCACGGCAGGTATCATCACGCTTGAAGATATAATCGAGTCGATAATGGGCAACATAGAGGACGAGTATGACGAGGAAAAGGATATGATAATCCCCCGCTCGAACGGCGCGTATGAAGTCAGCGGCGAGGCCGACCCCGAAGATGTGCTCGAGTTGTTCGGCTATGAGCTTGAAGAAGACCACGAATACGACACTATCGCAGGCTTTGTTACCGACCTGCTCGGATATATCCCCGAGGAAGAGGGCGAGCACCCGAAGGTTCGCTATAAGGATATTATCTTCAAGGTTATCGAGGTTCACGATAATTGTATATCTAAGCTGATTGTCAGACCGTGCAAGGAAGAAGAGCTTGCGCTTGAGCCGAAGGAAACAATGCATTTCGGGCAGTAAACTATTTTGGCAAATTGACATTTTACCGTTTTTATTGTATAATACAATTAAATTCTGATTTTAAGGCTTTTGAAGTTGTTTTTCAGAAGCCTTAAATTATATCCGGAGGTAATATATGAAAAAATTTATAAGTCTTGCTCTGATAGCGGCTATGCTTGTTTCTCTGACAGCCTGCAACAATGCTCAGACAAGCTCGACTGTTACAAGTGAAGATAAATCTTCTTCGGTTGAAGAGTCATCGGTAACAATTACTAGCTCCGAGGACGAAACAACAACAATTACCACAAAAACGGACACAACATCTTCAGCTCCGATTGAAGAATCATCGGATACAGCTACTCAATCAAAAGATGAAACAACCGCTATCACTGACAGCACGACAGCTGTTACCCCAAAAGCAGATATAACCTCTACTGCATCAGCTGAAGAATCGTCGGATACTGTTACCGAGTCGATAGCAGAAACAACAATAGTCACCGACAGCACAACAGTCGAAATCACTGTGACAGAACCTCCTGCAACTACTAAAGCAGAAACTATAGCTCCTACTCTTTCAAAAAACGAAAGATATGTGTACGATGAAGACGGTAATATAGTTGACAAAATTAAGATTAAAGTGGTTAACGGTATTGCTTATACTGTCGGCGAAAACGATAAAGACGGAAAATTCATTACAGGAAACGTTCCGCTGATTTGCAATGATAAAAAATACCCGTCCGGAGAAGCATACGCGGCATCTGTAATTATGTTAAAGTTTTTTGGCGTAAAGGAAAATGTCACACAGGACGATATAGCAGAAATATTACCCTATTGTGGTGACGATGCCTGGTACATCGGAAATGATGGCAGAAAGTACGGTCCGTCAGTTGGAAGTTGTTTATTATTTGATCCTACCAAAGAAAACAAAAGCGGATATAATAATGCGACAACAGTTAATATATCCTATGTTTGTGAAAAATTTTTTGAAATAAATACTAACTATGCTATAGATCTTTTTAAGACAACTGGACTTGATTACGCTAATATAGAAAAAGTTAAAAGATTTATAAATCAAAATCATTTACTGATTATCAATATATATTTAGGAGAACTCCCGAATAAATTAGAGTGGTATATGAATTTCGGTAGTTATAATGTGCTTTACTCTGTTAATACAACTTATTACTTTGGAGTTATGTTCGGATATGAAAATGATAATTATTTTTGGTATGATCCTGCTTCTGACCATATAATAAAAATGGATTTCAAAAGCAGACCTATATCTGAACTTTTTTCAATCTGACATAAGGCTTAAGGAAAAGTTAATATCTGCTCATTTGAACTTTAAGTTAAACCCCGCAGTCTTTAAGATTGCGGGGCTATATTTTTGTATAATTTTCCAACGTCTTTTTCAATCTTCTGCGTAGGGTGTGGTATATATTAGGTAGTATCAAGCCTTAATCCAAACAAAAATCAACATATTATAAGTAAGGCGCAACTTTAAGTCCATCACACCCTCTTTTCGAGCATCACAAGCATAACATCGGGTATCCCGTTGAACACGGTCGGTACGATGCCTATCTCTTTATATCCGTGCTTTTTGTACATTGCTCTTGCCACAGTGTTTCTCTCGTTGGTATCAATCCTCAGCTCGTGACAGCCGTACTGTAAGGCGTAATCCTCATAGAATTTCACAAACGCTCTGCCGCAGCCCCTGCCCTTTGCACAAGGTGATATTACAAGCGTGTGCAGTACGCAGACCTCATCGTCTGCCGCTTCATATTCCCACTTGCCGTCCTTGTACACATCTACCTGAATATCATTTATCATCGCTGAGCCGAGCAACCGTCCGCCGTCCTCCATTACATAAAGGTCGCCGCGCCGAAGACCCGCTTCGGCGGTAGCACGGACGGGATAAACTCCTCTTATCCAGCCTGTAGTCTGCTCTCCGCGTTCCTCCGCTGTATGGATATCATCGTATATCTTTTCTATACCGTCAATGTCGGCTGCCGTTGCCTTTCTAATGTTCATTATCTTTCCCTCGCTTTCGCGTATGTCTGTTAAGACTGATAATAGCACATAATATGACAGTTTTCAATATTCCCCGCGGAAATTTTGTGCCGATGAAAACAAGTTCTGTCACTACGCCACTCACACAAAGTGCACTATCACACAGACATTATGTACAAAAGCAAAGCCGGATTTTATGCAATGCTGCAAAATTCGCAAAATCCCGAAATATTATGCAAGGTTTTTGCTCTCTCAAACGTTATAAATTATGTAGTACTTAGAGTACTGTACCTCTCCTGAGCAGTCCTTTTGCAAAAACTATTCTCGCTCCTGCCCGCCGCCACACGGCTTATGCCATACGGGCAAAATAATATCTATTCTTTTTTAAGGCTACAACAAAGAACCGTCGCAATCACACCATGCGACGGTTCAACTTTTTCTGTCATTACTGTTACAACAATTTCGGTTTCATACTCATCACTTGGTCGAAACCTTGCAGTTCGACCATGCGCTGTACTGAGTGTTCTTGCCAATAGTCTTGTATGTCCTTATTCTGAAAGCATAGCTCTTGCCGGACGTAAGACTGTTCACCTTGCAGGATAATGTGATATTACTGCCGATACGCTTCATATCAGTCCACTTCTTGGCAGAAGCATTATAATACTGTAGCACATATCCTGTAACTTTGCTGTTCTTGCTCCATTCAAGCGTAATACTGTTCTTTGTCCTTTCGGAAGCCTTAAAGCCGCTCACGCCCGTAGGATTTGTCCTTACTGTGCAGGTAGCGGAAACAGTACCGTATCTTGCCTGCTTGTCAGCTATGCGGTAAGCCTTCACACGGAACTTATAAACAGTGCTGGAAGAAAGCCCTGTTACTTTATAGGAAGCAGTTGCTTTATTTGTTATCTTGGTAACTCTTACCCATTTATTGTTCTTATACTGCTCAACTATATAGCCTTGTGCCGTCCTGTGCTTATCCCAGGTAAGCGTTACAGTTGAAGCTGTCTTGGCGCTTGCCTTAAGGTTCTTTACGGCGTAGGGGTTTGTTGTGGCATTTATATACGCCCATTTACTCGACAGTGTACCCTTATAGGCTTTTATGCGGAATTTATAGGTTGTTGCCGTTGAAAGGCTCTTTACTGTGTAGGATACCGTGGTATTCTTTGTGGTCTTGGCTACCTGAACCCATTTGTTATTCTTGTACTGCTGTATCACATAGCCTGTTGCATTACTGTTTTTGTTCCAGCCGAGCGTTATCGATGTGGTTGTCGCTGACTTTGACTTCACTCCGCTCACAGCGCTGACAGCGATATTTGTCTTTGCGGTCAGCGTAGACGAATAACCGCTGTAGGCATATGTGCGGCCTGATTTCTTATATGCCTTTATACGGAATTTATACGCGGTGTCGGGCTGAAGTCCTTTTATCGTACAGCTTGTGTTGCTCTTGCCCGTAACCTTTGTGGCTCTGACCCATTTCTTGCCGTTGTATTTCTCAATTATATATCCTGCGGCTTCATCACTGCTTGACCATTTAAGCGTCACCGAGGACGAGGTCTTGCTCTTCACGGAAAGGTCTGTCACCGCGAACTTATTCTTTACTGTAAACTTGAATACCTGCTTCAGCGTCGGATTGTATCGAGGATAGAATGTTACCGTTGCGCTGCCCGCCTTCTTCATCTTAAGCGTATTATCCGAAACGCTTACAATTGCAGGATCAGACGATTTTGCAACGACTTCGGAATCAATATCCATACCGTAAAAAAAGTTAATTGTACTTCCGGCAAAATAAGTATAGGTAGGCAACGTCATATAATACAATCCGTCATTATGTTGCCAATACACAGCAAACTGGGTAGCTACCTTCTTTGTCGTGGTTTTGCCGCAGACTGTGCACTTAAGCTTTGCTGTGCCGTTTGTCGTTCCGTTCCACTTGTACTTATGACCGTTTACAATAGCCGTTTTCTTGTTAGATGCGGGACTGCTTATGTTTATCTCGTAGAAATTGACCTTTTCGTTATTCCATGTGTACCATACAAGCTTGCCTGAGCTTACGATCGGAACGCAGTCGGATATCTCGCCTGTCATGGAATATATCTTACCGGTCTTATTTCCGTACGCGTCAAGGAAAGTATAGTATACCTTTGTGTCCTTCGTCCAGAGCAGAATATATTTGTCCGTCGCGACTTTGACAAGATGCGGAGTGCCGATATCGGTGCTCTTTTCGCTTGTTATCATCTTTACCGTTGCGGTCGTTCCGTTCTTTTTAAGCGTTGAAACAAAGATATTCGACACACTGTTGCTGTCGTTGAAGTTTATCTTTGTTCCCACGGTAATATATGCCTTGCTTGACACCTCAAAGCCGCCTACCGTAACGCCGGTGTAGTTATCTCCTGTCGCACCGGGAATATCCAGCATAGAATAATATTTGCACGGAGAATCGAAATAGTCCGCCTGAAACTTACCTTTTGACACATCAGCCCGGTATTTAATAAGAGCAAGACTTCTCGGATACGCATCACCATGGTCGAGAGTAACTATTTTATTGCCGTCTGCCGCGATGAACTGGTTGAATGAGTGGCTGACATATCCGACGTTGACATCCATAATGTCATAAAATGCATCAGTGATCTTCATTGCCGAGGTGTCGACCTGGATGGTAACATTCGCCTGGTGATGTAAGCCATCACTTGTTGCATACATTTCATGACAGGTATGCAGAATAAGATACTTGCCGACCTGTGCAATTCTGCAAGTACCACCGTCAAAGGGAATGTATGTATTGCAGTTGCTGAGTCCCACTGACGAAAGACGCTTCCAGTTCTTGTCGTACTTAGTTATTCTGTAGCATTCCACGGTATTGCTCTGTTTAAGGTTCTCCTGACCGCTTACAATATAGTAGTTGGCAGAGGTTTCATAGAATGCGCCGAATATCGGCAACTCCTGTTTTATCTTTTTCGTGCCTGTAAGATTGAACGACTTGTCGTAATATTCAACAAGCACACCGGATTCTCCTAAATTCTGCACACGCATATATCCGTTTGTGCGGTTGCACAGATAAGACTCGGTAGGAGTCCCCCAGTAAAAGCTGTAATTGTTACTGTAAGTATTAGAGCCATTATACACCGTACAAGTCGTCTTGACGGCAAATGCACAGACAGTCAGCGCCGTACAGCATATCATGGCAAACAGTGAAACCGTTACATATTTTACCACTTTTAAAGTTATGTTTTTCTTCAGCATATTTGTACCCTCCCAAAATGCCGTTTTATCATTTTAATTATACAAAGAAATTTAATAATTGTCAATAAGAAATAAACGTAGGATATCTGTCCGCCAACCGCCTGCTATATGATGCACCAAATATAATTACCATCATTTTTACTAACTTTAGCTCTCAATTCTTGACTTTTTTGTAGAACTACTGTATAATAAAATCAAAATACAAACCACATAATTATCGGTAAAGGGGGAGCGTATGAAAAAGATAATCGCGACAGCTGTTGCAACAATAGCTGCGGCATTACTGCTCTGCTTTTCTGCGGGAGCGTTTGACAATAACGACTACGGCGGTGGAGGCGATTACGACTTCGGAGGCGGATACGACTACGGAGGTAACGACTACGGGGGTAATGACTACGACAGCAGTAGCTACAGCGGAGATGCCGACCCCATTTCAGTTATAATCGGAATAGGCATAGTTGTTGTCATTATTATTATATCCACGATCGGCGGAAACAAAAAGAAATCTTCCGGCGGCACAACACGTCCGTCATCAATGAACGGTGCAAATGTTGTTCTTCCCAACAGGACCGAACAGATAGAAGGCATTATCAAACAGGGAGATCCGAACTTCTCGGCTTCCGACTTTATCACTTTCACGAAACAGGTATACATAGATATCGAAAATGCATGGTGCAAACGTGATCTTACCCCGGTTCGCCCCGTAATGCACGAAAATCTCTACAACACTACAAACAAGCAGGTACAGGCTAAGATCGACCAGGGCATAGTATACCACTATGAGAGCATCGCTATAGATACTGCCTATCTTACCTCATATGAACGTGATTCACAGTTTGAATATGTAACAGCTTACCTCACTTCAAGAATGATCGATTATCAGGTAGACGAAAAGACCGGCAAGATCATAAGAGGTGACAAGACTACTCGCTGGGTACAGAAATATAAAATGAAGTTTGTACGTTCGCTCGGCGTTCAGACAAAGACAGAAACCGGCGCAATGACAGGTCACAACTGTCCGAACTGCGGAGCACCGCTTGAGATATCTTCTTCAGGCTTATGTGAATACTGCGGCTCTGTTGTTACAACAGGTCAGTACACATGGGTACTTACTGACTTCGCAGGTATCAGGAACGATACTGTAGATGACGGCATAAAGGGAGTATAATGTGGATATAACATCGTTCATTCTTTCAATATTAAGCTGGCTTGTCCCGCTTATAGTCATAGGCATTATCGTTTTAGTAATAGTAGCTAAAATACGGAATGCGACACAGAAATATCTCGGTATGTCCCCGTCACAGGCAATGGAACTTGTAAATAAGGGTATGAAGGAAGAAACGACTACACCAAAGGGAATAACAGCCCTCAGCGAAATGTACGGTCCTGCTATCACCCGTGACTTTCCCGAGATCGGATACAAGGGCATGGAGGTCAAGGCAAGAAATGCAATAGTCGCAATTCTCAATGCCATTATGAACAAAAATGCCGAATCGCTTAAGGCGAGCGAATATACACAGGATCTTATAAATAAGGTCAACAACCGTATAACCACCCTTAATGCGAACAACGAAAAAGAGATTTTCAATAACATAAAAATTCACCGTTGCGGAATCGCAAGCTATCAGAACAGAAGCAAGGAGGCAACGGCAAGGTTTGAAATTTCTCTTCAATATGAATACGCAAAGGTATCCGAAGATAAAGCGGATACGGCAAAACCCGCACTTACGCAGACCGCTTACAGCGTAACGCTGGCTTACAAGCAGGATCTGCACGAACAGACAACAAGCATTGTGTATTCAAGCAACTGTCCCAACTGCGGTGCTCCGATCGATGCTTCCGCAAAGGGAAAGAAGTGTCCGTACTGCGGAAGCGGCATTACAGAAATTGCCGACCGTGTATGGCTGGTAAACGATTTTAATTTAGTCAAATAAATTAAAAATTCAACACGAAAGGAAATATTACTATGGGACTTATTAAAGCAGCTGTAGGCGCGCTCTCAGGAACGCTCGCAGACACCTGGAAAGAAGCCATTCACTGCCCCGTTATCGGCAACGATACAGTTGTTGTCAACGGTGAAAAGATGCACAACGGTAATGCGAGAAGCAGTAACACTAAGGGAACGGATAACGTTATCAGCAACGGCTCGGCTATTATGGTCGAAGAAAACACCTGTATGCTGACACTTGACAACGGAAAGATAACTAACGTTGTTACAGAGCCCGGACGTTACATACTTGACAACTCGACCGCACCTTCGATCTTTGCAGGTCAGATCAAGGATTCGCTCAAGGATCTTATTTCAAGATTTACATACGGCGGAACACCTGCAACCGAGCAGAGAGTAATTTACATCAATCTTCAGAAACTGCCCGGTATCCCATTCGGTACGGGAACACCTGTTCCCTATCCCGATCCCCGTTATAATACGACAGTAGATTTGCGTTTCTACGGCACATTCGAGGTTCAGATACCCGATGCCGAGAATGCCTGCAAGTTCTATGCAGAAGTTCTCAGCAAGGGCGTGAATGCTCCTCAGGTATACGTTAAGGATATCTTCAAGAACGAGCAATATAAGAACGAGTTCATGCAGTCGCTGATGGTAGCATTAAACCAGCTTTCAGCTGAGGGTTACAGCTACAACCAGATTACAAGCCAGCTCAACAATCTTACCAACAAGACTAAGGACGAAACAGCTAATAACTGGGCACAGAGAGGTCTGATGCTCACAAATATCGGTCTTGGTCCTATCACCATCTCCGAGGAAACAAAAGAGCTTCTTAAGGATCGTCTTAAGGCTGATACAATGCTCGGCGGCGATGTTCAGCGTGCTATGATGACAGGTGCGGTTGCCCGCGGTATTGAAGCCGCAGGTTCAAACGAAAACGGCGCTATGATGGGCTTTATGGGAATGAACATGGCTATGAACGCAGGTAATAACGTGCTTGGCGGTATGCCTGCGGCTCCTCAGCAGACAACACCTCAGCAACCCACACCGGGCGGTTGGAAGTGCTCATGCGGCGCTACAAACACAGGTGCTTTCTGTTCTTCCTGCGGCGCTAAGAAGCCTGAGGCATGGACCTGCTCATGCGGTCAGTCCAACACAGGCAAGTTCTGTGCTAACTGCGGCAAGAGCAAGGAAGGTGATGCTCCCGCAGCTCATGCTCCTTCAAGCTGGACATGCGAATGCGGTGCTACAAACACAGGCAAGTTCTGTGCCGAATGCGGTAAGTCAAAGCCTGCAGCTCCCAAAAAGTATAAGTGCGACAAGTGCGGTTGGGAACCGGCAGATCCCGAGCATCCTCCGAAGTTCTGCCCCGAATGCGGCGATCCCTTCAATGAGGACGATTTAGTTTGATCTTAACGGATACAACAAAACGTAATGAATAAACACCGACCCTCCCTTCAAACGGAAGGGTTTTGTGTGGAATAAAAGAAGGCTCTATAATAATGTTTAGGAAAACAAGAGCCGATATAATTGTTTAATATAAAAAAACCGGTGCAATCTTTACATCATGCACCGGTTTTTATTATAAAGGAAAATAAGAAGCATCATTCAGCGTAAATCCGCTATACAAAACGTCATATATTCTGCCGTCCTGTGCGGTATAATGCGTAAATACACCGTTTTCGTCCAATGAGAAAACATAGTCATTTGAATAAATATCACGCATATCAGGCATATCAGACATATCAAGCATATCACGCAATCCTGTTTCATTTATCCATTGCAAATGCTTTGATATAAATTCTTTATCGCTGTTATTAAAATATGTATATCTTCTGAAAGCAACTTTATCGTCTTGATAAAAGTAACAATCCTTTTCTACCGTCGATATTCCGATACCGTGCAATATATTGAAATATGTACATTCCTTTGCTTTTCCGCCGTCAAAACGGTATTTTGTAAACATATCTATCAAAAAAAATGCTCATCATCATTTATGTAAAAGCAAACTACCCTATACACATCTTCACTGTTATAAAAATATAATCCGTAATTATTACTGCCACACATATAGTCGTAAATCAGACGACCGTTTTCATCAAAGCCATATTCATAGCCGTATTTCTGAGGCTTGCTTTTACATTTTTTAATTTTTCCCCTATGGTAACCTCCGACAAGGAACAGATAGTAATCGGGATTATACCAACCTCCTGTACTATTGCACTCTACGGTAGTATATTCATATCTTACCGCACTTTTCAAAGCGTTATTGAGTATATCCGGGAAATTGTCCTTGTGCGAATTTACAAACGCTTTTACCTCACTTATTTCGCTGTCAAAATCTTCTTTTGCTATATCTGCGATACTCATATTTTACCTCGTATAAAAGAAACCGACTGATATAGGGCTACCAATCGGTTTATTCTGACATTACTTCTCTTCCTGCTTAGCCTTTTCCTTTGCAAGCAGATTTGCCTTATAGTCAAGGTAATTCTGTAGAATAACTGCGGCGGCGACTGCGTCAATTACCTTTTTGCGCTCCTTGCCGCGCTTGTTTACATCATTCATCATATTGTGTGCCGTGACAGTGGTTGAACGCTCGTCCCACATTACAACGGGTATTTCAAGGAAATTCTGAAGCATATCGGCAAACATTCTGCACTTCTCGCTTCTCGGTCCGTATGTTCCGTTCATATTTATCGGATTTCCGACCACGACCTCGCCGACCTCATATTCGACAGCGGCGGCGGCAACCTTTTCAACACACGTTTGAAAGTTCCTTTCATCTATAACGCCCAGCGGTGATGCCAACGTCTGTGTCCTATCACAGCAAGCAAGTCCTGTGTGAGCATCTCCGTAATCAACAGCCATTATTTTCATTATTCATTTCCTTTCGGATAAATAGTTTCTTCCTGTAACAAAGCCAAATTCCAGTTCTGTCATAAAATCAAAAAGTCCCGGTATCAGTTTTTTCTCTTTTTGCATTTTCTCAAACTCGGTAAGTGTTACGAATTTAGCCCCTGATACCTCTTCTTTCTGAAGTGTCAGATCTTCAAGTGTCAGATTTCTGTGAAGCTCATAACAATCGATAAAGAAAGCCGCGCCGTGCTTAGTGCCCTTGAAAGTCAGCTCTTCATCGGTAACTTCTATACCGATCTCTTCCTTGATCTCGCGCTTTATGCAGTCAATACTTGACTCTCCGGCCTTGACCGCACCGCCTGTGCATTCCCACAGACCGCCGAAATTCTTATACTTACAGCGCTGTGTCACGAGCAGCTTGTTACCGCTTACTATCCACGCCTCGCAGACAATATTATATTCGCCCGGCTGCATACGGATACCTCTTTTATGAAGCTTTCCAGTACGTTTTCTGTTCTTATCGTATACGTCCCAGTATTCTGCCACTCGTTTCACCTCCCTGTAAAATCATAACTGTCGTTCAGCTGTTTGCCTTGTATTCTTTCAGTGCTTCGGCAAGCTGAGCGGGACATGAACTGCTCTTTGAACCGCACTTTATACCGTCAAGACGCTCAATAACCTCATCAACAGACATACCCTTTACAAGATGGGCTATGCCTTGCAGATTTCCGTTGCAACCGCCTATTACCTGAAGTCCCTCTACCTTGCCGTTTTCAACATCAATTATCATTTTACGGGAGCATACTCCCTTGGGTGTGTATTCAAATGTCATTTTTCGTCTTCCTTTCAAATTGTCTGTGCCGATTATATTACTGCTGTGCCGCTTTTGCAACTGCTGTGGCTACTGCCTTGGCAACTGACTTGTCAAGCGGGCTGGGGATTATGTATTCTCTCGACAGCTTGTCGGGAGTTACAATATCCGCTATTGCATAAGCTGCGGCTTTCTTCATTTCTTCTGTAATTGCCTTTGCTCCGCACTGTAAAGCACCCTTGAATATTCCGGGGAATACAAGCACGTTGTTTATCTGATTAGGAAAGTCGCTTCTGCCAGTACCTACGATATATGCGCCTGCGGCAATAGCCTTGTCGGGCATAATCTCAGGCTCGGGATTTGCCATAGCAAATACTATAGGCTTTTCCGCCATAGATTTTACCATATCCTCGCTTACAAGACCGGGCTTTGATACACCGATGAATACATCTGCACCTTTCATAGCATCGGCAAGTCCGCCCTTTATGTTATTATTGTTTGTCTTTGTTGCGATCTCTGCATGAGCGGGATTTTCGTACTTGTCATCCTTGTTGATGATACCGTTTATATCAACCATGATAAGGTTACCGATACCCATATTCAGGAGGAACGTGCCAATTGCGATGCCTGCCGCGCCCGCACCGTTTATAACAACGGTAATATCCTTCATCTGCTTGCCTGCACAGCGTACAGCATTGATAAGTGCCGCGCCTACTACAACTGCAGTTCCATGCTGATCATCGTGAAATACCGGAATATCGAGCTTTTCTTTCAGTCTGCGTTCAATCTCAAAGCATCTCGGTGCTGAGATGTCCTCTATATTGATACCACCGAAGCTGTCGGAGATAAGCTCGATCGTTCTTACTATCTCGTCTACATCCTTTGACTTTATGCAGATAGGGAATGCGTCAACACCTGCAAATTCTTTGAACAGACAACATTTACCCTCCATAACGGGCATACCCGCAAGTCCGCCTATATTGCCAAGTCCAAGTACAGCAGTACCATCTGTGATGACCGCTACTAAATTCTTTCGGCGAGTCAGCTTGTATGACAGTGAGGGATCTTTTTCAATTTCAAGACAGGCCTGCGCAACACCGGGAGTGTAACAAAGAGAAAGATCCTCTCTTGTATTGACGGGTGCTCTTGATATGACCTCGATCTTTCCCTGCCATTCATAGTGCTTTTCCAATGCCTGTTGTTTGATATCGGTTGCCATTTTTCTTTTCCTTCCTTTTGCCGATTATTTTATTTTCTTCTTCAGTATACGCTGAAGTGATGCGTCCGGCGTGTAGTTTGTTCCTATAGCTATAGGATAGTGGTTGTAAAATCCGTGGAAATCAGAGCCTCCGGTTGTGATGAGATTATGATCCTCAGCTATTTTCAGCAGCCTTTCGCGCTGTTCTTCCGTAGCACTCTGATGCCATACCTCTGCACCGTCTATTTTGCCTGCCGAGGCAAGCTCCTCAAGCAGTTTAAAATTATCGAATACTGCAGGGTGCGCAAGTACTGCAATACCACCCGCCGAATGGATAAGTTCCAGCACAAAATGAATTTCCGGATAATCCTGCATGTCGGTACTCACCTCTTCTGCACAAAGACCTGTCACGGGATTGAAAAGCTCATCATATACCTTTCCGTAAAGGTCGGTCGTATAGCCATAGTCCATAAGGGCGTGCATGATATGACACTTGAATATTACTTTACTGCCCGTGGCGTAACGAAGTATGCTTTCAAGCGTTATGGGGTACTTTTCAAGTACTTTCATAGCCATCTGTTTGCCACGCTTCTTACGCAGTTCACAAGTGCGCAGGCATAAGCCTTCAAGTCTGTTTGGCTTTTCGGGATTATAGCATATTATGTGTGCTTTGGATCCTCGTTTGCTGTCGTATGTAGAAAACTCAACAGCAGGGATCACGTTGACACCATAACGCTGTCCGAGTACCACAGCCCTTGACGAGGAAGATAGCGTGTCATGGTCGGTTATCGCAAAATAATCGATGCCGTATCGCTTTGCCTGTGCAATGGTTTCCTCAAGACCCAGTGAGCCGTCTGACATTGTAGTGTGACAATGTAAATCTGCTTTCATATCAATACCCTTCTTTCTTTTTGTTCTGCCGGATAGCGATGCAGTAAAAACTGCACGATACTTAAAATAATTATACCACTTTTTAAGGTATAATGCAACAGTTTTTGTAAATACGCGGCGAATGCGCATAATTTACGCAAAACGGCATTCCCACACTTTCTGCGGGAATGCCGTAATAATTATTTAATAACTTTTCCGTGAGCCTTGGGCGATGCTTTGATTTCCTTTTCGCTTCCGCCTCTGTCAACGAATAAAGCGTTTTCCGCAACGTCATCTTCAGTGATGCCAAGCTCGGGATTGCGCTCGCCGCGTTCCTCATAATACGGGTTGATGATGTATTTCTGGATTATGGGATAACAAATGAAAGTTGTAGTAAAGCTCATAAACGCCAGCGGGAATACTATAACCACAAAAACCGAATAAGGAAGGAATAAAACAACAAGCGTAATTATCGTCAGGTTTACTATCAGGGCAATAAAATTACGCTTTACTCCGAGGAACACAAGGAAGACTGCGTTTTTGAGTATAGCTTTGAGCGAAAGTTTGAGTGCAACTATCTCAAGATATATGTAGAAGTGCATCATGAAAACCAGTGTTGCACAGCAGATCATAATACAGATATACACAATAGCGCCGTCAGGCAGCTTATCAAGCGACATGTACTGAAACAGTGCGATAAAAAGTGACACCAACATAATTACATCGACAATACCGATAAATACCGACTGCTTGAAATTCTTTTTGAATGCTGTAAAAAACTCGTCAAACACAAAACAAGGCTGTTCAAGTATAAACTTTCTCATTACATGAGTAAGAGCCGCCGTTGCCGGTCCGAATGTCACAACAGGTATACAGAAAAGCACATAAATTAAATTCAGTTCGATGATTTTCCAAAACTTTCTGCCGAATATTTCCCAATATCTGAAAAACGGCTTTTTCTGCGGTGCTGCTTTTGATACACCTTTACCCGAACTCTGATAATCAAATAACTTGAATGCCAAGATAACAACTCCTTAAAATGAACAAATCCAGCCTTGCGGCATTATGCGCATGATAACATACGAATGTTAACAGCGTTTAAATAAACAAAAATCATTTTGCAGTAAAAACGCCGTGAAATATTATACAATATTTTTTGTCGGATTGCAAGGTATAAATAGGAATATTGTATAAAAACTCTGCAAAATACAGCATCCGCTGTCTTCAGAGCGTTGTAGAGTATTGAACAGACGCGCAAAAAGTGATATAATTATTTAAATATATTCGGAAAGGAGTCGCTTATTACAGATTGTGGAATACACTACGATAGGAAATGTCAGGATAGAAAAAACAGCATCGCTTGCCCCTATGGCATCGGTTGCCGACAAAGCAATGCGCACTATGTGCAAAAAATACGGTGCGGCACTGCTCACAGGGGAAATGGCGAGTGCAAAGGGGCTTTGTTATTCAGACCGCAAAACTGCAAGTCTGCTCACGGTAACCGACTGTGAACGTCCAATGGCAATACAGCTTTTCGGCAGCGAGCCGGAATTTATGGCTAAAGCTGCAGTGATAGCGGCACAGTATGCTCCCGACTTCATAGATATAAACTGCGGCTGTCCCGTTCCGAAAGTTGCGGGAAACGGTGCAGGTTCGGCACTGATGAAAAATCCCGTTCTTCTGGGACAAATTGTTGAGGCTGTCGTAAAAGCAACAGATGTTCCCGTGACTGTCAAAATAAGAAAAGGCTGGGACGAAAATAGTGTAAATGCGGTTGAGGTCGCCCATGCGGCACAGGAAAGCGGTGCATCGGCGGTCGCCGTTCATGGCAGGACAAAAAATCAGATGTACAGCGGAAAGGCTGACCTTGATATAATTGCAGAGGTAAAACAGGCGCTGAGTATACCTGTAATAGGAAACGGAGATGTCGACAGCGGCGAAAGCTGTAAGCATATGTACGATTACACAGGCTGTGACCTTGTGATGGTAGGCAGAGCCGCCTGCGGCAGACCATGGATATTCTCCGAGATAAAGCATTACCTTGAAACCGGAGAAACATTACCTGCGCCCTCCCCCGATGAACAGCTTGATATCATGAATGAGCATATAAGACTGCTCTGCGCCGATAAAGGCGAATATATCGGAATGAAGGAAGCACGCAAGCATACCGCCTGGTATCTCAAAGGCAGACCGGGGGCGGCAAAGTTGCGCAATATGTGCGGCAGCCTGTCAACGCTCGAAGATTTTGACAATATGCTGGAGCTTATAAGAAACACGGCACAGCAGGATATATAAAGGACGAAAAGGAAAGGCAAAACAATGAAAGAAACAGCTCACAAATTAAGATCTCTTACCGCATTTGACATAAGCGGAGATTATCTTATCGAACAGTTTGAACAGCTCGCAAGCGATGATGAATGCACAGCGATAGACGCATATACAAATATAGCGCGATATCTGCTCACGCACGACAAGACACTTGCGGACTATCTGCGCGAACTTCTTACATACGCAGACTCAAAGCTTATCGAAAGCTATATAAAAAAGGAAGATACCGGCAAGCTTTATGCCGTTGAATATGATGTATCTGTAATAAAAGAGCTTGCAAAGATGTCTGCACATAAGCTGAAAGACTATCTCTTTCAGAAGTTCAATGAGAATTTCATCTTCTCGCTTCCGGAATATGTGACAGGCGGTTTTGACTGCAACGCGGAATACTTCGTCCGCCACATCAGCGAAAACGGAAGCGGAATTTACGCAAAATATAAAGCTTTCGTATATGACAGCGGTGAACTCCAACCCATCGAAAAACCCGATGCCATACGCCTTTCGGATCTTAAGAAATATGAAGCGCAAAGAAAGCAGATCGTTGACAATACAAGAGCATTCATAGCAGGTCACCCCGCAGACAACGCTCTGCTCTACGGCGACAGAGGTACAGGTAAATCTTCAACCGTCAAGGCATTGCTGAACGAATATGCAAACCTGCGTATAGTTCAGGTGGACAAGAAAGACGTTGCCTGCCTGCCGACACTGTATAAAACTCTCAGCGCAAGCCCGCTAAAGTTTATTATTTTCATAGACGACCTGTCATTCAGTGAGAACGAAGAGGGCTTCGGTGTGCTGAAAAAGGTTCTTGAAGGTTCAGTATGCGGCAGACCGTCAAATATCCTGATATATGCAACCACAAACCGCCGTCATCTCATCAAGGAAACCGAAAGCAGTCGTATGGGCGATAATGTTCACAGTGCAGATGAAATTGACGAGAGTATGTCATTGTCCGACAGATTTGGTCTGTTTGTAACATTCCTTGCGCCAAACAAGGAAACATACCTTGAAATTGTACGCAGTCTTATCCTCGACAGAGGAATTATAATAGATAAGGACAAGCTTGACAGATGCGCGGAAAGATTTGCACTTAAGCGTAACGGCAGATCACCGAGAATAGCAAGGCAGTTTGCTGACAGTCTGCAGTCAAAGCTTGCACTCGGCATCGACCCGGAGAAAATGTAACATGAAAAGAAAGCTTATAATTCCGGCAGCTGCTCTGCTGGCACTTACGATCACATTCTGCGGCTGTGAAAATATTATGCTGATCCCCGGAAAATCATCGGGCGCAATTGTCGAAGAAAGCAGTTCATCGCAAAGCAGTGAACCGCTCAGTGCATTCCCGGTAACACTTAACGATACGGAGATAACCAAAGCTCCCGAAAAGATAGTATCGCTTACCCCGGCATACACCGAGATACTTTTTGAAATGGGATACGGAGAAAAAATAACCGCAGTAAGCGACTACTGCGACTACCCGGAGAGCGTAAAAGAGCTCCCCAAGGCGGCGAGCAGTGCAAACCCGGACATTACAGCGATAAAAAAGCTGAAGCCGGATCTAGTCATCACAGCGACCCCTATCGTAACCAAGGATAAGATATCGCTTGAAGCACAGGGTATCAAAGTGCTGGTTATCCCCTCGCCCAGAAGCATAGAAGAATTTGAAAATGTGTATAAGTTCTTCGGACTTGCTATGAACGGACTGTTTGACGGTGAAGCGGCAGGAGAAAAAGCTTTTGCACCGATAAAAAAGCAGCTTGCCGCGATAAAAAAGACAAAAAAGAAATTCATATATGTTACAGCCGCTAATACTCCGGCAGGCGGAGATACGTTTGAAAGTGCTGTTCTGAGCCTTTTCGGCACAAATATTGCAGAAAGCGCGAGCGGCTATACATATAAGGCGGCAGATCTTGCCGAAAATCAGCCCGACCTTATATTCGTAAGCGATATCATAGGCGAAGATACACTGATATCCGATGAAAACTATTCGGAGCTTAAAGCGGTAACGGACGGTAAGATTACGGTTCTTGAAAACAGATATTTTGAACGTCCGAGCAGCAGGATAACCGAGCTTATCGGCACTGCGGCAAAGGCATTCGGAGTTGACCTGAATGAAAAAAACGAAACGGGAAACAGTTCTGTCCCCGCTTCAGAAAGTGAAAATTCTTCAGATACAAAAAACAACAGTGAAGACAATCCACAGGCAACAGAATAATTCTTAAAATAGCACTCTTATCGGGTGCTATTTTCTTTTATTCCTTATCGATTGCCCATTATCACAAAAAAATATTGACTTTTTGCCAAAATCGGATATAATTAAATATGTATGTTCAACTAAAAATCGGGTACTGCTTTTTGCGTCCCTGATGATAAACGGAAGGAATCATAAATCATATGAAATGGACAGGACTTAACGATCTTAGAGAAAGCTATCTAAAATTTTTCGAGAGCAAAGGACATCTGAGAATGGCATCGGCTCCGCTCGTGCCGCAGGGAGATAACTCTGTACTTCTCATCAATGCAGGTATGACACCTCTTAAAAAGTATTTTCAGGGCATTGAAGAGCCTCCCAGACACCGTGTAACAACTTGTCAGAAGTGTATCAGAACACCCGACATCGACAATGTAGGTAAAACGGCAAGACACGGCACATATTTTGAAATGCTCGGCAACTTCTCATTCGGCGACTATTTCAAGCATGAGGCTACTGCCTGGGCGTGGGAGTATCTCACAAAGGTGCTTGAGATCCCCGAAGACAGACTCTGGGTAACTATTTATGAACAAGACGATGAAGCGGGCGATATCTGGGCTAATGAGGTAGGAGTACCCCGCGACAGAATAATCAAGCTCGGCAAAGCCGACAACTTCTGGGAACACGGAAGCGGTCCGTGCGGACCTTGCTCAGAGATCCACTTCGACAGAGGCGAAAAGTACGGTCCTTTTGAAAGCTTTGAACAGGCAGGCGAATGCGACAGAATAATCGAGATATGGAATCTTGTATTCACTCAGTTCGATAACGATGGTAAGGGCAACTACACACAGCTTGCAACAAAGAACATTGATACAGGTATGGGTCTTGAGCGTCTTGCCTGCGTAATGCAGGATGTTGACAACCTGTTTGAGGTAGATACGATCCAGAACATTATGAAAAAGATCTGCTCTGTTGCAGGTGTTAATTATCACGATGATCCCACAACAGACGTTTCTATCCGTGTTATTACCGACCATATCCGTTCTACTACATTTATGGTAGGCGACGGTATCCGTCCTTCAAACGAGGGCAGAGGCTATGTACTGCGCCGTCTGTTAAGACGTGCCGCAAGACATGGCAGAATGCTCGGTGTAAACAGACCTTTCCTTTATGAAATCTGTGACACGGTTATCAACGAAAACCTCTCTGCTTATCCTGAGCTTGACGAAAAGAGAGAATATATAAAGAAAGTTATAAAAACAGAAGAAGAAAGCTTTGCAAAGACAGTGGACAAGGGTATGCAGATACTCGGCGAATTTGTAAAAGAGCTTTCCGCAGACGATACGCAGAAGCCTATCTTAAGCGGCGAAAACCTTTTCAAGCTGCACGACACATACGGCTTCCCCGTTGACCTTACAAGAGAGATACTTCAGGAAAAGAATATCGGTATAGATGAAGAGCGTTTCTTTGAGCTTATGAACGAGCAGAAAGCAAAGGCACGCTCAAATCAGGCATTCAAGGGCGGCTGGGACGAAGCTACGGCCAATGCGCTCAGCGGACTTACAACTACATTCGTAGGCTACAAGTCGCTTACCGCCGACAGCAAGATCCTTGCTATGATAAAGGACGGCGAGGTTACAGATGTCTGCAACGAGGGCGACGAGGTAACCGTTGTTCTTGACGTTACACCTTTCTATGCAGAAAGCGGCGGACAGGTCGGCGACTGCGGTACAATTACGGCAGGCGAAAACGTAATGCAGGTTATCGACACCAAGAAGACAGGCGCAGGACAATTTATCTGCAACTGCCATGTTGAAAGCGGTTGCTTCTATACAGATGATGCAGTAAAATCAACTGTAAATGAAAAGAAGCGTATGGCTACAGCCAGAAACCACACCTGTGCTCACCTTTTACAGGCGGCGCTCAGAAAGGTACTCGGCGACCACGTTCATCAGGCAGGCTCGTTTGTAGATCCCTACAGATGCCGTTTCGACTTCAGCCACTTCAGCGCAGTTACTCCCGAAGAGCTTGAAAAGATTGAAATGCTCGTAAATGACTGGATTCTTGCAGGTATCCCCGTTGTAACCGAGGAACTTCCCATCGAAGAAGCACGCAAGAAGGGCGCAATGGCTCTGTTCGGTGAAAAGTACGGTGATATTGTAAGAGTAGTACAGGCAGGCGATGTTTCAACAGAGTTCTGCGGCGGTACTCATCTTGACAATACCGCAAAGGCAGGTCTGTTCAAGATAATTTCCGAAACATCGGTAGCTTCGGGCGTAAGAAGAATTGAAGCAGTAACAGGCTACAACGTGCTTTCGGCATATGACCAGACTAAGGCGATGGTTACAAATATCGCGCAGGTTCTGAAGATAGCCAACCCCTCTGCCGTAATGCAGAAGTGCGAAAACATAATGAATGAAATGCACACTATGCAGGCTGAAATAGACCGCCTTAACGGTATTATTTCAATGAGCCAGATGAAGAATGTAACAGAGGGTGCAACAGAAGTAAACGGTATAAAGGTATTCTCCGCTATGCTTTCCGGTGTAACAGGCGACAGTCTGAGAAAAGCCGGCGACAAGCTGAAAGACGCTAACAATTCGTTCATCGCTGTACTTGCAGGTGTATCAGACGGCAAAGGCAACTTCCTTTGTATCGCAAGCCCCGAAGCTGTAGCAAAGGGTGCAAACGCGGGCAAAATCGTTAAAGAAATCGCGGCTATCGCCGGCGGTAAAGGCGGCGGAAAGCCCGATACAGCTATGGCAGGTATCGCAGATGTAACCAAGATCGATGAAGCGCTTCTTGCTCTTACCGATATAGTTAAAAATATGATCGGCTGATAATATGCCGGAAAGGAAATAAAGTATGGACTGCATTTTTTGTAAGATAATTTCAGGCGAAATTCCTTCGGAAAAGGTATACGAAAGCGATAAAGTCATAGCTTTCAAGGATATCAACCCTATGGCACCTGTACATATTCTTATAATCCCCAAAGAACATATCGAGGGTGCAGACAAGCTTGATGAAAGTAATGTCAGTGTTGTAAAGGACATTATGCTGGTTGCTAAGCATCTTGCAAAGTCATTCAATCTTGACAACGGCTGGCGACTTGTTTCCAATGTAGGCGAAGACGGAGGACAGACTGTACGTCACCTTCATTTCCATCTACTTGGCGGCAAAAAGCTGAGCGTTGAGCTTGCATAAAAGGTAAATAATCGTGAGGCGGAAATTAGCGGCTGTTGGAGCAGCATATCTGATAGGACTGATTTTCGCCTCAATTTTCATAAAATTTGCAATTTTTCTCATTTGTGGAGTAATATTACTTGTACTCTCAGCAGTTACGGTGGCACTTATACCGAAAAAATATGATATTACCGCTGTACTGCTTTGCTGTGCAATTGGTATTGCCGTATATTTTGCAGTATCTTCACAGCTTGACAAAGCGGCAGAACCCCTTTTGGGCGGTACATATGATATAAGCGCAACCGTAACTTCAAAAAAGACAACAGGCACAGACAGTGCAATTTTTACACTTGAAAGCAACACCGAAAACGGCAAGGTAGGTATACTGCTCTACTCAGACGATATAAACGCAGAAAAAGGCGACACGCTCCGCTTTGATGCAGAGCTCAGCAAGCTTTATAACACTGCAGCATACGCAATCGCCGACAGATACCGCTCAGACGGCATTACGCTGTCTGCAACGCTGAAAAGTGATATCACGGTAACAAAAGGCAGTTATCCTCTGTCATTCATCGACAACTATCGTAGTTATCTGATAAGCAAAATCGATGCAGAGTTTTCCGATGACAGCGGAGCACTTATGAAAGGTATTTTCGCAGGTGATAAAAGTACGCTTTCCGATGAACTGTACTATGATATCAAGGCGGCGGGTGTTGCTCACCTGACAGCAGTATCAGGTATGCACTTAACGCTTATTATGACGATACTTATAGCAGTGTTATCCGCATCGGGCGCAGCAAAGGCATATCGAGTGCGCTTTTTGCTAACAATACTGCTGACGCTGTGCTTTATGACCTTTTTCGGATTTACACCATCGGTTATGAGAAGCGGAATAATGATCATCATATCGAATATCGGTGCGGTTTTCTACCGAAAGAGCGACTGCATAACCTCTGTAGGTCTTGCGGTGCTGGTTATAACGCTTTTTGATCCACTATCCTGCACTGACGCAGGACTTATACTGTCGGCTGTCACAACACTCGGTGCGGGTGCTGCCGCTCCCGGTGTTTCCAAAAAGCTTACCGGTTTATTTCCACGGCTTGATAAAAAGCTTTGCGATACGCTGTGCGTTTCAATATGCGCGGCACTTGCCGGCATACCGCTGTCCGCTGTATATTTCGGTACGTTTTCACTTGCCGGCATATTCGTATCGGTTATCGTGCTCCCGCTTTTCACGGCGTGCCTTACAGCGATGCTTATTTTTGCATTGACAGGTGGATTTCTCACACCAATTGCCGTCATAGCACATTTTTGCTGTGATATTATGCGTGCGGTGTTCTCGTTCTTTGCCACTATACCTTTTTTGCATTTCAGCTGTGACTCACTCACTGTAATAATAACACTTATTGTTACTCTCACGGCCGCAGTAATTGCGATCATACTGACTCGCAGAAAACATATAACGGCAATCTTGCTGACTGCCGCGCTGTGCTTTACAGCGATAAATGCAACGCTTCCGCTTCTGCCGATGAACAATGTAGAAATACTTCTTCACAGTGACGGAAAAAACGGCTCTGTCGTTGTAATCTCCGATGATATTTCAGCTGCCGTTCTTATCGGAAATGACAAGAAGGAGCTCAACATAATAAGAAGCGAAATACTTGACAGAAATAAAACCGCTTCAGACCTTACTGTTCTTTGCCTTGATGATTATGATGATGAGATTATCGGCATGGCAAGCGGTTTTTCATCTGCTGTATCACTTTGCAACGACAATAACGGTATTGTCGGCAGATACTTTTCACTTGACTGTAAAAATAACTCGGTACTGCTCACAGCATTTGATACACAGATAAACATCTCAGATGTCAGAAATATAAAAGAAAATACTGCTAATATTCTGTGGGGCAAAAGCAAATCTGTTTCTTCATCCGCTCCATGCTTTTTCATAAACAGATACTCAAAAAGCAAAAACTGTGTATCAGTGTATTACACGGATTGCAAAATAACTGTTACCGCCGCCGGAATGACCGTCCGAACAGTAAACAGATAGAAAGGAGCGATAATATGAAGTATGATGAGGATAAACTATCATCTGCCATAAAAAGCGGAGATATCAACCGCATAAACTATCTTTACGGCGATGAGCGATTTCTTGTAAAAACCTACACCGACCGACTTCTTGACACAACTATAGGTAAAGACAGAAACGATATCAACCTGACAAAGCTAGGCAGCACGTTCCCCGTTGACGTTCTTACAGACAGCATAGAAAGTATGCCGCTGTTTTCCGACAAAAAGGTCGTGCTTATAAGCGACCTTGATATGGAAAAGTTTGATGAGAACGCCATAGAAACGATACTTTCCTCGTTTAAAGACATACCCGATGAGTGCACCGTCATAATCAGCATAACGGGAAGCTCTGAACAGGTAAAAAAAGCAAAGAACAAAAAGCTTATTACCGCTCTTTCAAAGCAGAAAAACGCTGCAGTATGCGAGTTTACGCATCTTACTCCTGCAAGGGTCACGGAACTTATCATGAAAAAAGCGGCAAAACGCGGCTGCGTGATATCCCGACCTAACGCTCAGCATATAGCAGAGCTTACTCTGTGTGACTTATCGCTCAGCTCTGCCGAAACCGACAAGCTGTGCAGTTATGTCGGCACAGGCGAGATAACCGCCGAAATGATAGACAAGTTGACTATAAAGCAGCTTGACACAAGCATATATTCGCTTGCGGCAGAGCTTACCAAGGGTAACCGCAAGCAGGCACTTCTTATACTTGACGATCTTATTGCACAGAAGATAGACCCTATCGTGATACTTGCATCACTCTCGTCAAACTACATTGACTTCTATCGCGCTAAAGCGGCACAAAGTACAGGCAAGTCTGCATCACTGGTTGCCGAAGACTTTGGCTACGCAAAGAACCGTACATTCGTTGTGACAAAAGCAATGAACCTGGTTTCACGGCTTGATATGACACATATAAGAAACTGCCTTGATATACTGTTCAATGCCGATCATTTGCTTAAAACTTCTGCCATAAACGGCAGAACCGTGCTTGAAGAAACGATAGTAAAGCTTTCTCCCGAAAAGAGCAGGAGGGCGTACTATTGATAAAATTAAATCAGGCAGTGATAGTCGAAGGTAAATACGATAAAATAAAGCTCTCTTCCCTGCTAGATGCCGTAATAATCACAACAGACGGCTTCGGCATATATAAGGACAAAGAAAAAACAGAGCTAATACGTACTCTTGCTTTGACCTGCGGGATAGTAATACTTACCGACAGCGACACAGCGGGACTGCGTATAAGAAATCATATAAAAGGCTGCTGTAAAGGCGGAAAGATCACAAACGTATTCGTGCCGCAGGTAAAAGGTAAAGAAAAGCGCAAGCTTAATCCATCTGCCGAGGGTTATCTCGGAGTCGAAGGTATAAGCTCCGATATCCTGCGCGATGCGCTGTTAAAAGCGGGTGTTACTGCAGAAAACTGCAAGAAAGAGGACTTCCTTACCAAAGCTGATATGATGGAGGGCGGTATGGCAGGCTTTCCCGGCAGTGCTGAAAAGCGCCGTAAAGTTCTCGTAGCTCTGGGTTTGCCGCCTATACTAAGCACCAATACTATGCTTGAAGTAATAAACAGGCTGTACACAAAAGAAGAATATGAAAAGGCAGTCACCGCTGCCGAAAATCAGACAACTGAAAGGTAACCTAATTATGGTATTTTCAACATCGATATTCATTTATCTGTTCTTGCCGATAACCCTATTGATATATTATATTACGCCAAAAAAAGGCAAGAACCTGATAATCCTGCTCAGCGGACTTCTCTTCTATTCATGGGGTGAGCCGATATATGTCATTGTAATGCTTATTTCAACGATGATAGACTATTTTGCCGGACTTGTGATGAATCACTTTGAGGGGAAAAAACTCCCTCGCAGGATATGCCTCATAGTGTCGGTCGTAATGAACCTCGGACTTCTCGGGGTGTTTAAGTACAGCGGATTTATCGCGGAAAACATCAACGCAATAGCCGGAAGTCAGATAATCGATATAAACAATATGAACTTCTTTGGTATAGACTTCCTACCAATGAATATGCTGCCTATAGGTATAAGTTTCTTCACATTCCAGTCTATGTCGTATACGATAGACCTTTATATGGGGAATGTTAAGGTGCAGAAAAATCCGATAAGCTTTGCGGCATTCGTTACGCTGTTCCCACAGATAGTCGCAGGTCCTATCGTAAGATATGACGATGTGGCAAAAGAACTTGACGACAGAAGCATTACTATTGACCTCATATATGACGGCATCGTACGTTTTATCATCGGACTTTCTAAGAAAGTACTGATTGCAAACAGTATAGGTGCATTATGGACGGCGGTCAAGGGCACGGATATCTCTCAGGTATCGGTAGTAAGCTCGTGGCTCGGAATACTTGCATTCACATTCCAGATTTACTTTGACTTCTCAGGATACTCGGATATGGCAATAGGTCTTGGTAAAATGATGGGCTTCCACTTTCCCGAAAATTTCAATTATCCCTATCTTTCTAAAAGTATTTCTGAATTCTGGCGAAGATGGCACATCACACTTGGTTCTTGGTTCAAATCGTATGTCTATTTTCCTCTCGGAGGAAACCGTAAAGGTATGCCCAGAACAATTATGAATCTTGCAATAACATGGTTTCTGACAGGTGTTTGGCACGGCGCAAGCTGGAACTTCATACTTTGGGGTTCCCTTTATGGTATTGTTATCATCCTTGAGAAACTTTTTCTCGGAAAGTGGTTGCAGAAAATTCCGGCGGTATTCTGCCACATTTATACAATGCTGCTTGTAATACTCGGCTGGGTACTGTTCGATACGGCTGACTTACCCACAGCCGCCGCTTATATAGCCAATATGTTCGGCGCTGGCGGCACACCGTTTATAGACAGCACCGCAATGTACCAGATAGCAACATACGGAATTACGTTCATAATCTGCATAATAGGATGTACCGACCTGCCTAAACTTGGGGTGGAATTTATAAAAAAGAAAATCCCTCCGATCATAAACTACGGCGGAATTGTTGCCATCATGGGAATGTTCGTTATGTGCGCGGCATATCTTGTCGACCAGACATATAACCCGTTCCTGTATTTTAATTTCTGAGAAAGGAACAGACAAAATGAAAAAAGAGAATATCTATAAAATCCTGCTCATCGGACTGTTTGCTCTTATCTCGATCACAGTACCTGTTGCAACAATCATTTCAAGCGCACAGTTACCTGAAAATGCATTCAGCGAAAACGAAAACAGATATCTTGAAAAAATGCCGGAGTTCAACTTTGATACAGTAACCGACAAGTCATTTATGACAAAATTCGAAAACTTTTTTGCTGACAGAATAGTCATGCGTGAGCAATGGATAGGGCTTATGAATGACTTTGACCGCATACTCGGTAAAAAAGAGATAAAGGGAATATTTACCGAGGACGGCAGAATGATGCAGTCATGGAGAACCGGCGACTACAGTGTCGACAGCGTAAACAAAAATCTTTCGGCAATGGAGAAATTCGCCGAGAAGTACCCTAAGATAAAAATGTACTTTATGCTTGCTCCTAACGCACAGGAAATATACAGTGACACACTTCCTGCGAATTGCGGGGCTGCCGATCAGAAGCTGTTCATCAAAAGCTGCTATGAAAGCCTGCCCAATATAACAGGTATAGACGTGTACTCGGGACTGCTTGCGGCTAAAAACGAATATATATACTACCGTACCGACCATCACTGGACGAGCTACGGTGCATATATAGGATATAAATCTGCTGCATCTGCTATGAACTTCACTGCCTACAGCGAAGACAAATTCAGCGTTGAGCACGCTTCTAACGAGTTCAGGGGAACTCTCTACTCAAAGACACTCGACAACAGCATTACACCCGACACTATCGACATTTACGCACTGGCGAACAATGAGCCACAGGTAAAAGTTTCTGTCTACAAGAGCGGTGCAAAACCCGACAGCTCATATAACAGTCTGTATTTCCGCGAATTTCTTGATGTAAAGGACAAATATTCCACATTTCTCGGTCAGAACGTACCTCGTATAGATATTGAAAGCGAGATCCCAAAAGAATATGATAAAGGAAATCTGTTGGTAATAAAAGACAGCTATGCGCACTCTCTAATACCGTTCCTTACTAAAAACTATAGCCATATAACGGTACTTGACCTCAGATATATAAACAGCGATCTGTCAAATATCGGTGTAAATCCAAAAGATTACGAAAACGTTCTGTTTATGTACAATGTAATAACATTCTCGCAGGATACAAACGTAAAGAAGCTCGACTTTATAGTCAAATAAACCTATGCCCCTCCGGTATTCGGTGGGGCATAAAACCAGCATTAAGTTAGTTTTCTCTAACTTTTTTTCTCAAAACCTATTGACTATTGCAAAACAGTGTGATATAATTTTCATTAGTTAGTTACCGCTAACCTATTTTAACCGCCCGATAAGTATTAACCCTGAAAAATTACCGATACTATACAACGTGCATTGGTTTCAAAAGCGGGCAAACGGAGGATTACAATGATTTGTACAGCAATCAAAAAAGTAATAGGAAGAGAAATACTCGACTCAAGAGGAAACCCTACAGCAGAAGCTGAGGTATATCTTGAAGACGGCACTGTTGCAAGAGGTACAGCGCCCAGCGGTGCTTCAACAGGTGAGTTTGAAGCACTTGAGCTGCGCGACAACGACAAGGCAAGATACGGCGGCAAGGGTGTTACAAAGGCAGTAGAAAATATCAATACGATTATAAACAATGCCGTCAGAGGCGTTGATGCCTGCGATACCTACGCAGTCGATAAAGCGATGATCGATGCCGACGGCACAAAGGACAAGTCCAAGCTCGGCGCAAATGCTATTCTTGCAGTTTCTATTGCTGCGGCAAGAGCTGCGGCAACTTCTCTTGAAATCCCTCTCTACAGATTTTTAGGCGGTGTAAGCGCAAACAGACTCCCCGTTCCTATGATGAATATTCTCAACGGTGGCGCTCACGCGGCTAACACTGTTGACGTACAGGAATTTATGATAATGCCTGTCGGTGCTCCTTCATTCAAAGAAGCATTAAGACAGTGCGCCGAGGTTTTCCATGCACTTGCGGCACTTCTCAAATCGAAGGGACTTGCTACATCTGTAGGCGATGAGGGCGGCTTTGCACCTGACCTTGCAAGCGATGAAGAGGCTATACAGTTCATTCTTCAAGCCGTTAAGAATGCGGGATATGAGCCCGGTAAAGACTTTATGATAGCAATGGATGCCGCTTCAAGTGAGTGGAAAGGCGAAAAGAAGGGTGAATATATCCTGCCCAAATGCAAACAGAAGTTCACATCTGAACAGCTTATCGCTCACTGGAAAAGCCTCGTTGAAAAGTACCCGATAATCTCTATAGAAGATGCGCTTGATGAAGAGGACTGGGAGGGTTGGCAAAAGCTCACTTCCGAACTCGGCAACAAGGTACAGCTTGTAGGCGACGACCTGTTCGTTACCAACACCGAAAGACTTTCAAAGGGTATTTCACTCGGTTGCGGAAACTCAATACTTATCAAGCTTAATCAGATAGGCTCTGTTTCCGAAACGCTTGAAGCTATAAAGATGGCTCACAAGGCGGGCTACACTGCTATTTCTTCTCACCGATCCGGTGAAACCGCCGATACAACTATCGCAGACCTCGCGGTTGCACTTAACACCTGCCAGATAAAGACCGGTGCTCCCAGCAGAAGCGAACGTGTGGCGAAGTACAACCAACTCTTAAGAATTGAGGAAGAGCTCGGTGACAGCGCTGTTTATCCCGGTATAAACGCATTCAACGTAAAGCGTTGAATTAAATAACGCATTCGTCTCCTTTCAAATAACAAAAACTCCCGTTAGCTTTATACTGCAACGGGAGTTTTTGTGTTATAGAAATATTCATGAAAAACTTAAAGCGGCGATAGAAGCTTTTCACCGCCGCTTACCGAATTTTATTCCGAATAACATTTCATGACTTTCTTCATCTCTTCCACACCCTTAAATTGAGACTCTATCATTTCATTCAGCATGAGTCTCAGCCGAGGACATATGTTGAACCTGAGTGCATTCCTGCTCATTGCTATGCCGCCCTCATGATGCGGTATCATCTGCCTTATATAGTTTATATTGATGTTGTTGTCGGGACACGCCGACTTCATTCGACTGAACATATTCTGCGTTACGGTACCGTACTGTCTTCTGTAAGCACACATTGACTGCGGATCGTTTCTGTATCTCCTGCAGCCGCAAAATATCTCCCTCATCGTTTCTACATCTTTAGTCTGACCGTTTATTATTTTCTGTGCTGTCTCCTGAAGACATATATCGGTAGTATATTTAAGCAGTTCTTCAGAAAATTTAACAGCAGCCTCGTGGTGTGGTATCATAGTTACAATAAAATCAGCCGATACACTGTCGTTTATCCTTATATTACTCATATTTGAGATCATGTTGTTAAGTATCTTTTCACTGCATACAAGATACTTCTGCGTGACTATGCTGAATGTACATTTTTCCATAATTACCTCCGATATGTTTTATACCAGTCTATGAAAAACGCACGGATTTGTTGACATCATATGCATCACCTTTCAGATGTGTTGCAATAAAGACGGTTAAATGAAATTTCTTTCACAAAAGGCATTTAACAGGCTCTGTATTTGACTTTTTACCTGTGATGTGCTAAAATATCATTTGCAAAGCCATTTTGACTCACTTTACCCCTGAAAGGATTTAACAAAAAATGAAATCATTATATATAAAACTGATAGCCGCTTCTCTTGCGCTTTCCTGCACTGCGGCACTTACAGCCTGCAGTTCTTCACAGACTTCTTCCGATACATCATCAGATGCCGATATCGGAGGTTCTACCTCTGTATCCGAGCAGGAAAACAACAATAATACCGAAAATTCCGGTAGCTCAGAAAATGTAGACTCCTCTACTCACTCGAACGGCAACTCTGCCGATAATTCCGACAGCAGTACAACCGAAGATAAACCTTCAGCCTCCGGCAACACCGAAAGCACAGTATCGTCAGTAACATACGAACCCGTAAAGGACGGAAAATTCACGCTTGCAAATGAAAAGCTGTCTTTCAAAATGCCTGACGGCTGGAAGCTTGTCAGTGCATCTCTTGCGTATCAGTTTGCATCTGAGGACGAAACAGATGAAAACAAATTCAACCTCGTTGTCAGCAAAACTGACAGCCCGATAGAAAATGTGACATCAGATCAGATGACAGCCACCTATGCCGCTACAATGGAAAATTTCAAGCTCGTATCATTCGAGCACACCGAGATAGCGGGCAAACAGGCGGTATATATGCAACTCACCGGTATGGTATCACAGGTGACAAAGCAGACAACTATCACGCAGTATATGATACAGTCGGGAGAAGACGCATATTGTTTCTCTTTCACACAGTCATCAGAAGACGAAACATTTCCGGACCTTATAACAGAGGTTATCGACTCACTTGAAATTAAGTAAATAGTATCTAAGGAACAGCGGTAAAAAGCTGTTCTTTTTGGATTTAAACGTATACCGTTGCATTTCCTCTGCGGATATGCTACAATATATCAGAAAATAACAGCCATTCGGCAAACAGGAGTTACTATGAATTATCCGGAAAACAACAAATTTTACCGTCTTGATGAAATGATGCAGTCACAGGTTGACTGCGGTATGATACCCGGCGGTCATTTAAGAATAATCAAGGACGGTAAGCGCATATACGATAAATGCTTCGGCATGGCAGATACGGCGCGCGGACTCAAAATATCCGATAGCACTATCTATCGTCTTTACAGCATGACAAAACCCGTCACAGCTGTAGCAACAATGATACTCTACGACAGAGGACTTATTGATTTGTCCGACAGCGTATGCTGGTATCTTGAAGGCTTCAAGGATCAGAAAGTAGAAACCACAGACGGTATAGTTCCCGCAAATCGCGAGGTAAAGATACTCGACCTTCTTACAATGACCGCAGGACTTATGTACCCCGATCGCGGTACAAATCCCGCAGGCGAAAAAATGGCAGATCTGTTCGACAAATTCTATGAAAAAGCCTTTTCAGGAAACGGAACTTATTCAACCGTTGATATGTGCAACGAAATGGGTAAAATACCGTTGTTCGCACAACCCGGTACTTGCTGGAACTACAGCGTATGTGCCGATGTACTCGGCGCTATTATTGAAGTCGTCAGCAAAAAACGTTTCGGTGATTTTCTGAAAGATGAGATATTTGCGCCTCTCGGCATGACCGATACCGATTTCTATGTACCGACCGAAAAACGTGACCGCTTTGCCGAGATCTATATCAGAGGTGAGGACGGAAAATTAGCCCCGTGCGACTGGCAGCACTTAGGTCTTGTATATAAGTATACAAAACGTCCTGAATTTGAGATAGGCGGCGCAGGTCTTGTTTCCACCGCAAATGATTATGAGAAATTTGCTCAGATGCTTTTAAACGGCGGTAAATACGGAGATACCCGAATAATCAGCCGAAAGGCGGTCGACCTTATATCACACAACATAATCACGCCTGAACAGAAAAAGACGTTCAATTGGGATTCCTGTATCGGTTATGGCTACGGTGGACTTATGAGAACTCTTACCGACCCCGAAATTACAACCGTCGGCAATATCGGAGAGTACGGCTGGGACGGTTGGACAGGTAATTACTTCTGCAATGATCCGGAAAATAACCTGACATTTATGTATTTTATTCAGGTCTGCGGCGGAAACGGCATACGTCCGCTCAGAACATTAAAACAGGCAATGTACTCAGCACTGGAAGACTGAGAACATTGCCCGTATATATCTGATATTAAGGTGATACCCGGCACAAACCGTTTGTGGTTCTTGTGTACTGTATCGCCTTATTTTTCTTAACAAACACTAGTTATACATTCACCACCGATTCTTTTGACGGTGTAGCTGTTTTTCGCCTTGAATACAACGCAGTGCACCTGTATTTGAGCCTGAGCTTATCGGCAATAAGCGCTACAAACTCCGAGTTTGTCGGCTTGCCGCGTGATGTGTGGATCGTATAACCGAAATATCCGTTAAGCGTATCTACATCTCCTCTGTCCCAAGCTATTTCAATAGCATGACGGATAGCACGTTCTACTCTTGACGGTGTTGTATCATACATACGCGCTACAGTCGGATAAAGCAATTTAGTGATACAGTTAATCATCTCGGGATCATCGACTGAAAGTATGATTGCTGTACGCAGATAGTGATAGCCTTTGATATGTGCAGGTATACCTATCTGATGGATTATCTCCGTTACAACGCACTCTATATCCGACTCATCAGCAAGAGTGTTACGTTTGCCTGCAAGCTTATCATTATAAACGGAAAGCACTTTCGACACAAGTGTTTCTGAGTCGAACGGACGGAGCATATAATAGTCTGCTCCTGCGTCCATTACCTCAAATTCAACTTTTGCCGAATCGTAATTTGCAGTTACAAATACCACAGGGCTATAATCCACATTATTCTTTATTGTCTTGATTATATCGCATACATCAAGACCCGGAGTTTTTGCGTCCAGTATGACAACTGCCGGTCGCTCCGTAAGCACATATTCAACAAGCACCTTTCCTGATTTCGGTCTTGTTATTGCATACATTCCGGCTTCCTTGAAAGCCGTAGCCCACGATATACCCAGTTCTAAAGAATCGTCCCCTATAAGTACTCTGATAGATTGTGACATTTTCTTACCTCCATAGTTTTATTGCTTCTATAATATAACATAACCTGGAAAATAATTCAAGGTGATTTTACCAATTTTTTTCATTTTCTTTGAAACAAAGTCCGATTTGATAAAATTAAAACGAAATTCCAAACACCCAAGCCCAATATGTAGAAATTTGAAGGAGTAATTTTATCATATATTCGTATTTTGACACAATTCGTGTTATTTCGACAAAATTTCGACATAACGCTACGACTTTCGTCAAAATGCTCAATATTATTATATAATATAAAGGGATAAATGTCAAATTAGTGATGAGGTCAGAATTTCACTATGATCTCTAAGCTTGTAACGAAATGAATATCAAATAAGCCAAAGAAGCAGAAACAAGATTTTTGCCAAAACAATAAAGCAGAAAATCCGCCGTTATAAAACAGCGGATTTTTTGTGTATTCAACTTATATTACCTGTTTTTCAAAAGGAGTACGCAAATCACTTACTTCAGGAACAGCAAATTTGGTGTGCCGAATCGGCACTCAGGCTGTTTCTTCCGCAAAGTTGCCGGTGTAAAGGCTGTAGTACTTACCTTTTTGAGCGATAAGCTCATCATGAGTACCACGCTCTATAATTCTGCCCTGCTCAAGTACCATAATACAATCGGAGTTGCGCACGGTCGAAAGCCTGTGAGCGATAACGAACGTTGTTCTGCCGTGCATGAGAGCATCCATACCGGCCTGTACCAGCTTTTCTGTACGCGTGTCTATCGACGATGTTGCTTCATCAAGAATAAGCACAGGCGGATCTGCAACCGCCGCTCTTGCTATAGATAACAGCTGACGCTGACCCTGGCTTAAATTAGCGCCGTCACCTGTAAGCATAGTCTGATAGCCATCGGGTAGTCTTCTTATAAAGCTATCGGCATTTGCAAGCTTTGCGGCAGCTATGCATTCTTCATCCGTTGCGTCCAGCTTGCCGTAGCGGATATTATCCATTACAGTACCCGTGAACAGATTGGTTTCCTGTAAAACGATGCCGAGCGACTTACGCAGTTCCGGTTTCTTTATCTTATTTATATTGATTTCGTCATATCTTATCTTACCGTCCTGAATATCATAGAAGCGGTTTATAAGATTGGTTATGGTAGTTTTTCCTGCTCCGGTTGAACCTACAAATGCGATTTTCTGACCGGGCTTTGCATATAGTTTTATGTCGTGGAGCACCATTTTTTCGTCAGTGTATCCGAAGTCAACACCGTCAAAGACGATACCGCCCTCCTGCCTTTTATACGATACCGTACCGTCAGCCTTATGAGGATGTTTCCACGCCCATTTGCCTGTTCGGTGATCGACCTCCGTAATATTGCCGTTTTCATCAATTTCGGCATTTACAAGCTCTACATAACCGTCATCATGCTCAGGCTTCTGATCCATAAGATCAAACAGACGCTTTGCACCTGCGGAGGCCATTATCACGAATGTCATCTGCTGACTTAGCTGTGAGATCGGGTTTGTGAAATTCTTATTGAGCGTACAGAATGAAACAATAGTACCGAGAGTAAGACCGCCGAAGCCGTTTGTTGCAAGCACTGCACCGAGAATAGCACACAAAACATAACTGATATTGCCTATGTTAGCGTTTATCGGCATCATAATATTCGCATACTTATTTGCTTTATACGCACTGTTTCTGAGATTGTCATTTATCTTTACAAAATCGTCTATTGCCTCCTGCTCGTGGCAGAACACCTTTACTACCTTCTGACCGTCAAGCATTTCTTCTATATAACCGTCGACCTCGCCCAGATCATGCTGCTGTTTTCCAAAATATTTACCTGATTTTGCGGCAAGCTTCTTTGTTACGACAAGCATCAGAGCCGCCATGCCCACAGCAAGTATCGTCATAGGTATACTCATTACTATCATCGAAACGAGTGTAATTATAACAGTAGTACCGCAGTTGATTACCTGAGGAATACTCTGGCAGATAAACTGTCTGAAAGTATCGATATCATTTGTGTAAACCGACATTATATCTCCGTGCTGGTGTGTGTCGAAATACTTTATCGGGAGCTTTTCCATATTGGTGAACAGGTCGTTACGGAAGTTTCTGAGCGTACCTTGTCCTACATTTACCATTATCCTGTTATATGCGTATGATGCCGCAAGACCGACAACGTAAACTATCGCAAGTCTGAGCATTGCATACGCAAGAGGCGTGAAGTCTGTACTGCCTGTTTCAAGCATAGGCTTGATATAATCATCGATAAGCGACTGTACGAACAGCATACCGACAAGTGTGGTTACTGCCTGCACAAGAATACATACAACAACGCAGATACATGAGAATTTATAATGGCTGAATGTGTATTTAATAATTCTTCCGAGCAGTTTTACCTGTTCCTTCGGTGAAACATCGGGACGCGGTCCCATTTTTCTTTTATCCATTACGTTACGCTCCCTTCCTTAATTCTGAGGGCGGTCAAAGTCGCCGCCGTCCTTTGTCTGAGATTCGTAAATATCTCTGTAGATTTCGTTATTTGCAAGAAGCTCATCATGAGTGCCGACACCGTTTATTCTGCCGTCATCAAGAACGACTATGCGGTCGGCATCCTGAACGCTTGATACGCGCTGTGCAATAATTATCTTTGTAGTACCGGGTATGCATTTTGCAAAAGCCGCCCTTATCTTAGCGTCTGTAGCTGTATCGACCGCACTTGTAGAGTCGTCAAGGATAAGTACGGCGGGCTTTTTGAGAAGTGCCCTTGCTATACATATACGCTGCTTCTGACCGCCTGATACATTTGTGCCGCCACGCTCAATAACCGTATTGTACTTATCGGGGAAACGCTCGATAAATTCATCTGCACAAGCCCACTTACAAGCCTCAATACATTCTTCCTCGGTAGCGTTTTCGTTACCCCAGCGGAGGTTATCAAGGATCGTTCCTGAGAACAATACATTCTTCTGAAGTACTACCGATACCTGATCACGCAGGAACTTCATATCGTAGTCCTTGACATCAACGCCGCCTACCTTTACACTTCCCTGCTGTACGTCATAAAGACGGCTGATAAGATTTACAAGGCTGGTCTTGCCACAGCCAGTACCGCCGATTATACCGATAGTTTCACCCGACTTTATATGCAGGTTTATATCGGTGAGGACCTCCTCCTCGCTTGTCTTATGGTATCTGAAATGCACATTGTCAAAGTCGATATCACCGTTAGCGATAATCTCCACAGGAGCAAAAGGCTCGGCAAGATCGGGCTGCTCGCGCAGAACCTCAGATATACGACGCATACTTGCCACACTCATGGTAATCATTACGAATATCATCGAAAGCATCATCAGCGACATAAGTGAACCCATAACATAGCTGAACAGCGATGTAAGCTCGCCTATCTGCAAGGTCTTGTCAACAACGATAAACTTAGCTCCGAACCAGCAGATCGCCATAATACAGGCATAGATCACAAGCATCATCACAGGGTTATTGAAAGCAAGGGTGCTTTCGGCTTTTTTGAACATCTTATAAAGATTGCCGGAGGCTTTCTTGAACTTTTCGTTCTCGTAATCCTCACGGACGTATGATTTTACTACTCTTATACCTGAGATATTCTCCTGAACGCTTGCATTCAGATCGTCATATTTTGTGAACGCTACATTGAATATTTTCATTGCTCTGAGCATTATTATCACAAGAACTACCGCAAGGAAAACTATTGCGCCGAGGAATATAAAGCTCATATCAGCGTTTACCACAAAGCACATAACCATACTGCTTATCAGCATAAGCGGCGCTCTGACTGCTATTCTTATTATCATCTGATATGCGTTCTGTACGTTTGTAACGTCAGTCGTCATACGGGTTACAAGTCCTGCTGTGCTGAACTTGTCGATGTTTGAGAATGAGAAGCGCTGTATGTTGCGGTACATTGCTTCTCTGACGTTGCAGGCAAAGCCTGTAGACGCACTTGCGGCATATTTACCTGCCATCATACCTGCAAACAGGCTTATAACAGCAAAAACTATCATAAGTGCACCATATAATACAATTTTGTTCATATCACCCTTCTCTACGCCATCATCGATCAGCAACGCCATTACAAAGGGAATTATGACCTCCATAACGACCTCAAGTGCCGAATATACGGGAGCTAAGATAGAGTCTTTCTTGTATTGTTTTACTTGTCTTAAAAGCTCTTTCACTTAATCCGTCATCCTTTCCATTTTCAGTTTTTCTGTATTCATATTACTTATATTGTTCAGCAGCTTTTTCTGAAGCCGCATAAACTCTGACATTTCATCTTCCGTAAAAGTGCGGAATGCTTCTTGCTCTGTATTTCTCATATGCTGTGATATCAGCATGGCGACTTTTCTGCCTTTTTCGGTTACGGCAAGATTTTTATAACGCTCATCACTTTCGCAACCGGTACAACAGATGTATCCCGATTTTCTCAGCTTCTTTATAAGTGCAGACACAGATGGTTTTGATATACACAGGTGCTTGTGAAGATCTGCAGCGAATATTTCTCTGTCGGGGCAATTTGCAATGTACATAAGTACTCTGCCCTGTGCCGCTGTTATATCAATATTTGCGAAAATCGCATTCAGACTGTTCTCGATGCGCTGATTTATTGTCTTGTTGTCGATCATCATTGACTGGATTTCGGTTTCAGTCATAACAGTTAACCTCCTTATCAGTAACGTACTAACAGTTTAGATCCTTGATAATAATACACCAAAAAGTCTTGAATGTAAAATACAAATATGTTATAATCGATAAAGAATATTTATCGTTAATTAAAAAAGGAGCTTGTTATGAATACTACTCAGCTTGAATGCTTCCTTGCGGTTGCGGAAACACTTAACTTTTCCAAGGCGGCAGGAATGGTGAATATAAGCCAGCCGGCTGTCAGTCATCAGATCTCATCGCTTGAGGCGGAGCTTGGTGTAAGACTGTTTCTGAGAACTAACAAGAGCGTACAGCTTACCAAAGAGGGGCTGAGCTTTATCGGGGACGCGGAAACCATTTTCAGAACAGCTATGAACTCAATACACAGGCTGAGCACGAATGCAAGCGAGAAAAAGCAGACATTGTCAGTAGGTGTACATAATCAGACTGAGCTTGATGTTATAGTGCCGATACTTGAAATTATGGGAAAGATATATCCGGACTTTGAGCCGGAAATTATTATGATGCCGTTCAAATCGCTTGATAATATGCTTGAAGAAAACAAGGTACAGCTGATTATAGCCATCAAGTCAGATGATGAAACACCTAAGGCGGAGTGCTTCACGACACTGATTCAATGCCCTGTCATGCTTATTTGCCGCAATGATGATATTCTTGCAAAAAAGCAGACAATAAACATCGAAGATATAAACGGCAGACGTGTTATACTTATAAAGAGGCACAAATGTCCCGATGCGGCAATGGAAGGGTATATGAAGCTCGGTATGCCGAATAACAGCAACGTACTGCTTGCGGACGGCTGTGAGGCAGCATTTGCAATGGCAAAGGCAGGACTCGGTATCACAGCTTTCCCGATGATTCCGTATATGTATGACGATAAGCTGGAATACATACCCATCGGAGGACTGCCGCCGGTAACGCTCGGTATTTACTCGAAAAAGCTATTAAAAGGCGAACCCGCATTTGAATTTGTACTTAATGCAAAGAAATTTTATAAAAATTATGCAAGCCCTATTGACAAAACAAATAACGTGTGATAAACTATAAGCAGTTAGCAAAGGCTAACGCGGTTATCATACAGCAACTCGATATTATAAACGGCAGTTTGCCGTTTATTTAAACGGATATAGTTAGTTTAGCCTAACGCGGTAATATGCAACAGAAAGGATATAATATATGAGCGTAGTAATAATCGGCGGTAACGAACGAATGGAAACCCGTTACGCAGACATATGCAAGGCTTACGGCTATGACAAAGCTAAGGTATTTGTCAAGGAAAACAGCTCTCTTAAAAAGAAAGTCGGCACTCCCGATCTGCTGATACTGTTTACAAATACAGTATCGCACAAAATGATGCTGAGTGCAACGCAGGAGGCAAAGCGCAACAGTGTTCCCGTGGCGAGAGTTCACTCAAGCAGTGTTGTAGCACTGTCACAGCTTTTAGCCGAAAGAAGCGCGGCAGTATGAAAGGGTGCTGTTTTGAGCAGTATCTGATCGACAACTGCTCCCCTACTCTTGCATCGCTTAAGACGGCGAATCTTTTCAATTACAGATACAGCAGTACAGATGAGCTTAACAAGGCTGTATGGCGTTGGAACAAAGAGCTGTCCGTCAAAGGCATCAGCGTAACAGTGCTGAGAAGACGTGAAAACACGGCACTGATATATGTATACAGAACGGAAAAGCTTGCGGAAGATTTCAGTCGTCCGGGTGTAGCGCGTTTTATGAAACGTCACGGTTATGAGAATACCAATATCGGATACTGCATTGACATTCTCAGGGAAAAGCTTATGAGCAGTGAGGATTTTCCGCACGAGATAGGGATATTCTTAGGATATCCGCTTGGGGATGTTATAGGATTTATCGATAATGCGGGCAAGAACAGTCGATGCACGGGCTGTTGGAAGGTTTACTGCAATGAGTGCGAGGCTATGCGTACCTTTGCGAGATTTGACAAGTGCAGAGCTGTCTACCAAAAGATGTGGGCAAAAGGCAGGAGTATCGTGCAACTAACAGTTGCATAATATAAAGAACATTTATGAAAGGATTTTTTATTATGAAAACAGCAGTAGTATATTGGAGCGGAACAGGCAACACCGAGGCTATGGCAGGCTCAGTTGCAGAGGGCGCAAAGAGCGCAGGCGCAGAGGTAAGCGTATTCACAGCGGCTGACTTCTCAGCAGATATGGTAGATCAGTTTGATTCTATCGCTTTCGGTTGTCCCTCAATGGGTAGCGAACAGCTTGAGGACAGCGAGTTTGAGCCTATGTTCAACGCTTGTGAAGCAAAGCTTTCAGGCAAAAAGGTAGGACTTTTCGGTTCTTACGGCTGGGGCGACGGCGAATGGATGAGAAACTGGGAGGAACAGTGCATCGCAGACGGCGCAGTTATGGCAGGCGAAGGCGTTATCTGCAACGAAGCTCCCGATGACACAGCAACCGAGCAGTGCGTTGAGCTCGGTAAGGCGCTTGCATCATAAATTCAGAATACAACTTAAAGATAAACAAACATACTCCGTAAAACACCGCAGAGGAAATGCTCTGCGGTGTTCCCTTCCCCCCTTGACAATCATTCTCCTCTGTGCTAAAATAATACCATACAGAAAAGCTATGATAAGAAACAGTAGATAAATCTGCGTCACAGAGAAAGAGCGGTTGGTGAAAGCTCCCGACAAGGTTTTATCGAACCCGTCTTTGAGCTGTACACGATGAGTGTTACCGGTTTCTCCCGTTACAGAGATACAAGTGCGGTTATACCGAATTTAGGTGGTACCACGGAACAAAGTTTCGCCCTAAGCAAATTTAATGCTTCGGGCTTTTTTTATGCCCGAAATTCAGGAGGACAACATAATGAAACTTGAAAAACTGGTCGGCGACCGTTTTAAAGAAAGACCCTCGGACTGTCAGATTGACAGCCACGCAATTATGGTGAGAGGCGGCTATATCAAGTATATGGCTAACGGCATCTTCTCGTCATACGCACCCACAAAGAGGATAACAAAGAAGATTGAACAGATCATCAGAGAAGAAATGGACAAGATAGACGGACAGGAAGTACAGTTTCCTGTTGTTATGCCCGCTTCACTCTGGCAGGAGTCAGGCAGATACGAAAGCATCGGCAGTGAGCTTTTACGTTTTACAGACCGTAACAGAATGCCTATGGTACTCGGTATGACGCACGAGGAAGCCGCTGTACATCTTGTTCGCGAATACGGCAAGAGCTACACGAAGTACCCCTTCATGATTTATCAGATACAGACAAAGTTCCGTGATGAAGCACGTCCGAGAGGCGGTCTTATCAGAGTCCGTGAGTTCACTATGAAGGACGCTTACTCATTCCACACATCTCAGGAAGATCTTGAGCAGTATTACGATAAGTGCCACAAGGCTTATGAAAACATATTCAGACGCGCAGGCGTTCCCGAGGTAATCTCGGTCAAGTCCGATTCAGGTATGATGGGCGGCAGTATTTCGCACGAATTTATGCTCCTTACACCCGTAGGCGAGGATACAATAGCAAGCTGTCACGAATGTGGTTTCAATGCGAATATGGAAGCCGCAGACAGCATTATTGAGAATACAAGAGATGAAGTTTCCGCACCTATGGAGCTTGTTCATACTCCGAATATTCATACGATAGAAGAAATATGCGACTTTTTGCACACTCCCAAGGAGAAGAGCTGTAAGGCTGTCGTATATCAGAGAAACGCAGACGACAGCTATGTTGTTGTATTCACTAGAGGCGACATTGACGTAAACGAAACAAAACTCCGCAACTTCTTAGGCTGTGAGATCCACCCCGCTGTGATCACAGAAGAATGTGGTCTTAACGCAGGTTATATAGGACCTGTCGGTCTTCCTGAAAATATGACTGTTCTGTTTGATACCTCACTTCAGAATACAAACAACCTTTCTTGCGGTGCAAATAAGGAAGAATACCATTACACAGGTCTTGACATCGACCGTGATTGTGCAAATGTTGAATATCACGACTTTGCAAAGATCCTTGACGGCGGCATCTGCCCCAACTGCCACAAGCACTCAATTTCTATTTCAAGAGGTATTGAGGTCGGAAACATATTCCAGCTCGGTACAAAGTACACAAAGACTATGGGTATGACTTACCTTGACAGCAACGGCGAGGAAAAGACTCCTATTATGGGCTGTTACGGTATCGGTGTCGGCAGACTTGCGGCTTCGGTATGCGAGGCGCACCACGATGATTACGGTCCTATCTGGCCTATGCCTATTGCACCTTGGCAGGTTCATATCTGCGCTGTACGTTCAGATGACGCAGATGTAAAGGCTTGTGCAGATAAGCTGTATGACGCTTTACAGAACGCAGGTGCCGAGGTTATCTATGACGACAGACAGGTAAGCGCAGGCGTTATGTTCTCAGACGCAGACCTTCTCGGTGTACCGCTGAGAGTTGTTGTAAGCCCCAGAAACCTGAAGGACAACTGCTGTGAAATTTCCGCAAGGGATAAGAGCTTCTCATATAAAGTTCCGGTTGAAGAAACCGCAGACAAGGTTCAGGAGCTTATCAAGGAGCTTATGGCTAAGTTCAACGACTGAGCATATTAAACGACGGCTTAAGGGTAGTGCTTTGCGGCACTGCCCTTTTAAATTGTTTCCGCTAAAACTTATAGTACACAAATTACCACAGGAGCTTAATATCACCATATTGTCCTTTTTATCGTACACATCATATGATATTATATAAGTAACGAAAAACGCTGAAGCAACACCGGAGAAAAGGAGAAAAATATGTCATTCATAGTTTTATTTATCGGCCTGATTATATACGGAATATGGAAAAATTGCGAACCGCAGATTCCCGCATCATATCACAACAACTGGAAGCTTGAGCAGGAGGACTCGTGGAAAGTCAGCACAGGACAGATGACACGCAGACAGTTTATGAAAAATATCAATAACGGAAAATATCGATAATGTTTGCTCATCGGCATAAAGTCAGCCCTCGTCTGAAATTCGGACGAGGGCTGTACTTTAGCTTTCTGTCTTTTTTATTCCGAAAAACAGTCTTAGAAAACCCGCCAGTATTCTCGGTGTTTTGCAAACTACGATTTTCATAATATGTACCTCTCTTTCAGCAGAAAAATAACAGCCATACTCCGAGCGCAATAAGCAGCAGGGACAGTATGACAAGCAGTGTTTCAGCCGACATACAGGTAACGCAGATAAGAATACCCGCAAGACCGAGTATGAAAGCAGGAAATTTTGACCGTCCCGGTCTGCGCCTTCTCATCATAAACAATACCTCCCGTCGGCTAAAGTTACTACACTTTATTCCGTCGGGAGGTATTTTGTTACTTATCTTTTTACAGTCATTACAACTGCCAGTCCGCTTTTTATCTCTACAGTACAATCTGTGTCAGCAATAAACTCATTGCTGACACCTATCGGAAAGCTGCGCTCCATAACATAATCTTTTAGCGGATACTCTGCCCCGGTAATGGATACGGTTGCTTTATCGCTTACAGCAAACACCGACAGATATCTTGACAAATCGGGTAGCAATGTTATCTTCTCATCTTCAAGAATGTAAACATCTGTCGTGTCGCCTTTTATGAATGCATTTGCTCCATGCTCACGTATAAAAAGCAGTGTTGCGATATTCGCAAGCGTATGGTCGGTTCTTCCGCCACAGGCGCTGACAAGCGCTATGCTGTCGTATCCTCTGCTAAGTGCAATTCTTACGGCAAGCATAGTGTCGGTATCATCCTTATGCGTCGACGAACGCAGTATTTCGATATTCTGCGGTAGCTTGCTTTCTATGCTGTCAAAGTCCCCGAGAACAAGGTCGGGCGTAATTCCGGCGGCAAATGCCTTGTCATAGCCACTGTCCGCACATATAACAAATGTATCCTTCGGTATCCTTACGGTTTTGCACGGTTCAGGCCCGCCGCATATAATATAACAGGTTTTCATTACTTATTCTTAAACTCCCATTCATTGAGTTTATCCGCTTCCTCGCACATCCTTGCATAGCTGTCATAGCGGGACTGCTCTATTTTACCCTCGCTCAGTGCTTCGGTTACGGCACAGCCGCTCTCTTTAAGATGAACACAATCTCTGAAACGGCATTTGCCGAGATATTCTGCAAATTCCCTGAAAGAATATTGCAGTTCATTTTTCGGAATAAATCCATAGCGGCTTACCTCTACCGTTGAAAAGCCGGGTGTATCGGCAATATAGCCGCCGTCAAGCCGGAACAGCTCAACCTGCCTTGTTGTGTGCCGTCCTCTGCCAAGTTTTTTGCTGATATCGCCTGTGCTTCTTTCAAGTCCCGGGAACAGATGATTCATCAGACTGGACTTTCCGACACCGGAGTTTCCGATAAGCGCGGAAAGCTTGCCTCGGATATACTCTTTTATCTCATCTATTCCGTTTCCGGTGCTGTTATCCATATAGAATACTTTAAATCCGCAATTACGATAAATCAAAGCAAAATCTTCACAGTCACATATGTCCTGCTTTGTTATCACAATAACCGGCTCTATATGCTTACTTTCAAATATGGATATCAGCTTGTCCGTTACAAGTGTGTTAGGTGCAGGATCAACAGCCGATGTTACAAGCAATGCACAGTCCAGGTTTGCAAGCGGCGGGCGGATTATATGATTTTTGCGCTCTTTAATCTCTGTGATAAGCGGAACGGAATTTTCCTCTACGCATACAACTACATTATCACCTGCGCATGGCGATATTTTTTCTTTTCTGAATACTCCCCTTGCATTACAACATAAAACGCCGTCGGAGACATCTACATAGTAGTTGCCGCCGACAGCCTTTGTTATAATGCCTTCAAATTTATGTTTATCCAAAGGCAGACCTCATATTATTCCGTTACATCAACGCTTGAAATATCTTCAGATGATAGCTCATCTGCCGATGCCGGAGCATCCGTTGAGGAAGCATCCGATGAACTGTCATCTGTAGCCGGTTCACTTGCTTTGAGTATATTGAACAGACCCTGATTGTAGGATTTAAGAATTTGCTTTGCCTCGCCTGAAGTAAAGTCGACCTGGATCTCCGCAAGAGTACCTGAAAGCTCTTCATCCTTGATATTTGTAATCCTGATAATATAGTCCTTTGTTTCGTTGCTCATACCGGATACATCAAATGTGATTGTTTTTCCGGCAGCAAGCGACATATCCTTTGTTTCGCTGTCCTTTACTACATTACCGTCAGTATCTGTATAGGTAAATACAAATGTACCCGTGTTTACAGCAGATGACGGAAGATCAAGTGAAACAGTGCCGTTTACGGCTACAGCAGGAACAGACGAAGGTTCTTCCGGTATCGTTGTTTCCGGCTCCTTATACTTAAGCTCTTTGAATAAATCCTTGTTATAATTTGCTATATCGGGCTCTGTATCTTCATTCTTAAAGTCAACGTTTATTTCTGCAAGAACGCCGCTGAGTGATGTGTCTGCAACGTTAGTGATCTTTATCGTGTATGTTGTAGGCTCTGAACCGCTTACCTCAAATGTGATCGTCTTGCCTGCATTTACAGCCATATCACGTTCTTCTTCCTTGAACGATACACCGTCCTTGAAGTACTCGAACTTGAATGTACCTGTATCGGTTACGTCTGAGGGCAGGTCGAGCGAAACCTCGGTCTTGATGCTTACAGCCTTACCGTCGCAGACAGTTACCTCTATCTCAGTATCTTCGTTGACTACAGAGTTAGCGTCTATGCTCTGCTTTATTACTTCGCCTTCCTTGTACTCATTGCTTGAGCCGGATACTTCCTTGAGCTTGAGGTTCTTGTCCTCGGCCTCCTTGCGGGCTTCTTCAATTGTCTTACCGATAAACTTAGGTACATTTACCGCCTTTACAAGCTTACCGTTACTTACATATACCTTTACTACCGTACCCTGAGATACCTCAGAATGTGCGGCCGGCTCTGTCTTTATAACAATATCCTTTGCAACTTCATCATCATTGATGTAAACCAGTTTTGGTTTAAGTCCCTTTTTCTCCAGCTTTATCTGTGCATCCTGAGCAGAAAGGTTTGCATAATCATCAACCTCTACCTTCTGTGGACCGTTACTGATAACTATGTTGACTATTGTGCTCTTCTTTATAGTTCTTCCTGCGGGAGTTTTCTGATCCATTACTTCGTTTTCCTTGTAATCGGTAGAATATTGTCTGTCGATATCAAGATTAAGATCGGGATATTTCTCCTTTACGTCATCTAGTGTCATACCGATGATGTTAGGCATGGTCATTTCATCTGTTGTACCGCTGGTAGTTCCAAGGTTTTTCGTAACGATCGAGAATATCAGCCATGCGGTCATTATTACGAAAACAGACGCTACTGCAAAAAGTATAGGTAAAAGCGGCGAACGTCTTTCTTCTACCTCTTCATCATCTTCATCATCGTCGTACAGATCGTTATCCTCTTCCTCTTCGCTTTCGGATAGTGTATCATTTGCCGCATTCTGCTCGGGAGCATTGGGATCGGACACTTTATCAAAGTACTTTGTTGAACCGTCAGCCGAGAAGTATTTGTATTCAAACACTATGCTGGGATCTTTCTTGAACTCTTCTATATCGTTTATCATCTCGCCTGCGGTCTGATAACGCATTGAGGGCTCTTTCTGCATAGCCTTGAGCGTGATCTCTTCAAGTCCCTCCGGGATAGAAGAATTTATCTCACGCGGCGGCTTAGGCGGAGTCTGCATATGCTGGAGCGCGATAGCTACAGGTGTTTCACCGTCAAAAGGCTTCTGACCTGTCAGCATTTCATAGAGCATTACGCCTACAGAATAGATATCGCTCTTTTCATCGGTCATCTCGCCTCTTGCCTGCTCAGGGCTGATATAGTGAACAGAACCGATAGCCTTTTCCGATAACGTCTTGTCGGTTTCCCGGTTAAAACGTGCTATACCGAAATCCATGACTTTTATTGTACCGTCGGGAAGCATCATAACATTCTGCGACTTGATGTCACGGTGAACTATACCTCTGTCATGAGCGTGCTGTAAAGCTCTTAATATCTGTACGGTAAAATATACCGCATCTTTCCATTTGAGAACACCCTGAAGCTTGATGTACTCGGCAAGAGATATTCCGTCTATGTACTCCATTACGATAAACTGTATCTGCTCATTGAAGCCGACATCGTATATCTTTACAATGTTCGGGTGTGAAAGCAGAGCTATCGCCTTGGATTCGTTTCTGAAACGTCTGAGGAAGTCCTCGCTGCCTGCAAATTCGTTCTTCAAGATCTTTACGGCAACTATTCTGTCCTCGGTAATATCCCTCGCCTTGTAGATATCAGCCATTCCACCCGTTCCGATAAGCTCAAGCAGCTCATAACGACCGTCAAGGCGTCTGCCTATCATATTGTCCATATTGTTATCCATAAAATCCACCGTTTCTCCGTATCAGTTTAATGTGCGACCCATACGGTAAGTCGTTTTATATTGAAACCACGGCTACGGTCACGTTGTCGCGTCCGCCGTGTTTATTGACATAATCTATAAGCTGATCACAGCACTTAGCAACAGGAGAAGCTGCTATTACGTTAGCAATCTCAGTATCCTCGGCATAGGAGCTCAGTCCGTCCGAGCAGAAAAGAAGCATATCGTCCTTTTTAACATCAAGCTCAAAATAATCGGGAGTAATAAAAGGTTGAGCTCCGACTGCCTTTGTAATTCGGTTTCTGTCGGGATGCGTTTTACTCTCCTCGTAAGTAATTATGCCTTTTTCTACAAGCTTTCTGATATATGTATGATCCTTTGTGACCTGCTGCATATTATCGTCAAAGAAAAAATAACACCTGCTGTCACCGACATTGATAATATAAGCCCTTTCATTGAAGATGATCCCGGCTACACAGGTAGTTCCCATTCCCGCTTTATCGGGATCTGCCTTTGCCATATCATATACCACACTGTTTGCCGCAGTAACAGATGTTATAAGCAGATTTCTTATCTGGTTTCGGGTTATGTCCTTTCTGAACCCCTTTATCAGTCTGTCCTTGATAAAGTCAACTGTAGTCAGACTGGCGTAGCCGCCGGCATTCTGTCCTCCCATTCCGTCACACAGAATTACAGCGACAGCATCGTTTGCAAGTTCGCCTATCCAATAGTTATCCTGATTTTCTTCACGACAATTACCGATATCGGTCTTTGCGTAAGCTTTCATATATAATGGTTCTCCCTTGATATCACTTTACTTGTTATCCCGTCTTAATTGTCCGCAGGCGGCGCTTATATCCGCACCGAGCGTCCTTCTGACAGTAGCGTTAAGTCCGCCGTCGATCAGCATCTGTCTGAACTTTTCTACAGAAGCACTGCGTCTGAATACGCCTTCTTTGATTTCGTTTACCGGAATAAGATTGACATGACAGTTCTGCCCCTTAAGCAGCTTAAGAAGCTCATCTGCCGACTTGCGTGTGTCATTCACGCCGTCTATCAATGCAAACTCATAACTTATCCTGCGTCCGGTAGTATTGAAATAATACTTGCACGCTTTCATAAGTTCTTCTATTGAAAATCTGTTGTTTACGGGCATAACCGAGCTTCTTAGCTCGTTTGTCGGTGCATGGAGAGAAACGGAAAGCGTAATGCCGAGCTTCATATCCGCAAGCTCATATATTCTGTCTACAAGCCCGCAGGTCGACACCGAAACATGACGAAGACTCATATCATCCTTTGCCGATAAAAGCTTCAGAAACTTTACAACGTTGTCAAAGTTGTCAAGCGGCTCACCTATTCCCATAAGCACCACATGATTTATCTTGCGTCCGCTGTCCTTTTCACTTTCGTAGATCTGCAAAAGCATCTCGCTCGGGAGCAGGTTTCGTACAAATCCCGCCTTTGTAGACGCACAGAACTTACAGCCCATTTTACAGCCGACCTGAGTTGAAATACATATGCTGTTTCCGTGCTTGTATTCCATAAGCACGGTTTCAACTTTTTCTCCGTCAGACAAACCATAAAGATATTTTACCGTATTATCTATGTTAGATACAAGTCTTTTTTGAATTTTTAGTGAGTTTATCCAAAAAATATTGTTGAGCTTTTCTCTGAGTTGTGCAGATAGATTGGTCATTTTGCTAAAATCTTCTACTTTAGCGTTATGTAGCCAGTCATATATCTGTTTAGCTCTGAATTTCTTTTCGCCTATATCGAGTATTTTTTCTTCCAGTTCTTCTTGTGAGAGCGAAAGAATATCGATTTTTTCCATATGATGTATGTCACTTCACCTTTCTGAGAGTTGCCGTGAAGAAGCCGTCACCGTTTATATCGCATGGTAGCATCGTTCTTTTATAGCTTTCTTCAAGACCTTTTACGCCAAGAGGAATTACAACCGGGACAAAGTCACAGTGTTCCGCCAAAAATTCATCGACAATGTCGTCATTCTCCGCTTTACTTACGGTGCAGGTCGAATATATCAACGTTCCGCCCGGCTTTACATATTCTGCGGCATTATTTATTATTTTTCTCTGAGTATCCGGAAGCGTTTCAAGTAATTTCATAGGCTTATACTTTATCTCGGGTTTCCTTCTGATCACTCCAAGCCCGGAGCACGGCACATCACAAATGACCTTGTCCGCTTTCGGTATGTCGGGATTAAATTTAGCAGCATCATTTTCAGCGGCTGTGATTATGGTAAGTCCGAGCCGCTTTGCGGTATTGGCAATAACCGAAACCTTGCCGTCATACAGATCATAGCTGTAAATCCTGCCCCTGTCGTTCATCATCTCTGCACAGGTAAATGTTTTTCCGCCGGGTGCACTGCAAAGATCCACTACTGTTTCGTTAAATACCGGAGCGGCTATTTTACAGCATATCTGTGAAGAAATATCCTGTATATGGAGCATTCCCTTTTTATGTGCAACGCTCTGCTCTATCCCCTTAGTGGCGGAAAGCTCGATACAATTTTCTATAAGCATATTCTTTACTGCCGTTATGCCGTCTTTTGCAAGCTCCGATATCACATCGTCAACAGAATATCTGACCGTATTAACTCTGGCGTACATCGGAGGTCTGCCGAAGCCTGAATGTATCATCTGCATCGCCCTTTGCTCGCCAAGCTCGTTTTTCCACTTTTTTATAAGCCATTTGGGACAGGAATATTCTATAGACAGCTTAGCCTCGTCTTTGAGATTGCCGTAATCTATCTGCTTTTCATTGCGCAGAAAGCTACGCAGTATTGCGTTTACATAGCCTTTTGCGCGTGTGCATCTGCAATATTCACATAATTCAACCGACTCGTTTACAGCCGCACTGTCCGGGACAGAATTCATAAACAACAGCTGATAAAACCCCATACGGAGTATTTCGACTACCGCTGTTTTGATTTTATCAAATTCTATGCCCGAGTAGTAGCGTATAAGATAGTCGAGCGTCATTCTGCGTTCCAGCACTCCATAAAACAGCGCCGCAGAAAACGCCTTATCACGCTTATCAACATCACTTGATGTAAATGCGTGATCAAGTATTATATTCGAGTATGCACCCTGCGTATCCATACGGATAAGCAGGTCGAGTGTTATCTGTCTGGCAGTTTTCATTCATCTCTCCAAATCAATCTCTTCTTGAACTTGCTATAAGTCTTAACAGCTGTAACAGTGCTACAGCAAGTGACGCTACATAGGTCATAGCAGCAGCTGTAAGCGTTTTCTTTGCGCCTTTGTACTCTTCAGCGAACAGTATGCCCTGATCCTTGATAGTAGCAAGCGCTCTTCTGCTTGCGTTGAACTCAACAGGAAGCGTTATAAGCTGGAACAGCACTATTGCGGCAAAAAGTCCGATGCCTACGCCTCTGAGCAGTGAGATATTGAAAACTATACCGAGTATGAAAAACAGTATCCACGCCGATGACCCGAACTGAGCCACAGGCAGTATCGCCATTCGTATCTTTATAGGCGTATAATTCTTGGCGTACTGGATCGCATGACCGACCTCATGAGCCGCAACACCTATAGCGCCTACAGAAATGCTGTCGTAAACCGGCGCAGAAAGTGCTACTGTATTTGTCCTCGGGTCGTAATGGTCGGTAAGCTCACCCGATACTCTTGTAACCTGTACATTATAAAGTCCGTTGCTGTCAAGGATCTGTCGTGCTATCGTTGCCGCCGACACTCCTCTTGAGCTCGGCATTCTGTTGTATTTTCTGAATGTGCTTTTAACATTGACCGAGGTAAATATAGAAAAGATAAAGGCTGCTATCAGCAGTAAATAAAGTAAAAATTCCGGCATATCCGTTCTCCTTTCCGCTTGACGCTATCAGTTCAATACAGTGTCACGCTGCAGCTTGTTGCCGTTCAGAAAGCTTGCGGTATTCATACGCTTTCCGCCCTCTCCCTGAACATCGGTAAATCTTATACATTTCTTATCGCCGCATACTACAGTGAGGTCATTTTCGTTCACTACAGTTCCGCACGGCTTGTCCGATGTTATATCGGTCAGTACCGCAAAATACACCTTAAGCCTTTTCTCTCCTATAAAAGTATACGCACAAGGTGACGGCGACATACCTCTTATAAAATTATATACATCAATTGCATTTTCCGAGAAATCTATCCTGCACATTTCCTTTGAAATCATACCTGCATAGCAAGAAAGACTGTCGTCCTGAGGTACAGGCTTTATTGTACCCTCCTCGCAGGCCTTCAATGTTTGCACGATAAGCTCTCCGCCTGTAGCCGCAAGGCTGTCGTGAAGCTCTCCGCCGGTCATATCCGGAGCGATCTCAACCGTTCTGCTCATAAGCATATCACCTGTATCAAGCCCTTTTGCCATAAGCATTGTTGTGACACCGCTTTTAGTTTCACCGTCTATGATGCACTTCTGGATAGGTGCGGCACCTCTGTACTTTGGCAAAAGCGAGGCGTGTATGTTTATGCACTTATACTTAGGAAGTTCAAGAATGCTTTCCGGAAGAAGCTGACCGTAAGCCGCAACCACAATACAATCCGGGGCAAGCTCTTTCAGCAGTTCGAGCGACTTTTCCGCATCCTCTCCCTTTCTGAGCGAAAGCGGCTGATATACGGGGATACCGTACTTTTCGGCGCACTCCTTTACGGGAGGTGCCTGCATCTTCTTTCCTCTGTTCTTAGGCTTGTCGGGCTGAGTGAAAACAGCCATGACATTATGATGCTTGTGTAACTCCTCCAGTGCCGATACGGCAAAATCCGGAGTACCCATAAATACTATGTTCAAATGATTTCCCCCTTACTTTTTACGTTCCTCAAGCTGTTCGGAAGTCAGCAGTTCATCTGCCTTGTCGGTAAACAAAATACCGCTGAGGTGATCTATTTCGTGACAAAGAGCTATCGCTAAAAGCTCTGTACCCTCTATATCAAATTCTTTGCCGTATCTGTCCTGTGCCTTTACCTTTACCTTTGCGGGTCTTTCAACATAGCCCCACATACCCGGCACTGAAAGACAGCCCTCAAGCTCGTGCTGCTTGCCTTTCATAGAGGTTATAACAGGGTTTATAAGCTCGATTCTGCCGTGATCATCGCCGACATCGATAACAACCACTCTTCTCAGTACGCTTATCTGTGGTGCGGCAAGACCTACGCCGCTTGCCTCCTGCATGGTTTCATACATATCATCAAGCATCGTCCAAAGCTTATCATCAAAGACAGTAACGTCCTTGCATCTTTTTCTGAGCGACTCATCGCCGTCCTTAGCAATTATTCTCTTTGCCATTTCAAAAATCCTTTCTGTTGTTTATATGATCTCGCCGTTCATATCGGCGAAGAAGCTTACTTTATCAAGAGCCGGCGACTTATATGCATCAAGCAGAGTCGCCTGCATTACCGACCTGAACTCCTTATTGTTCTTGCATTTAATAATGATCCTGTAGCGGAACTTACCGTTTATTTTTGCAACAGAGCAGGCTGACGGACCGAGCACTCTTATCGGGATACCGTGACCCTCAAGATTTTGCATAAACAGCTTTACAAAGCTGTCTGCGCCTTTTTTGCATATATGCTCTTCCGTTGCCGAAAGTCCTATCTCACATATATCGCAATACGGCGGGAAAAGAAGCGCTTTTCTTATCTCGCATTCCTGCCTGAAAAACTCATTGTAATTCTGGTCCGCCGCAAGATTGAGAACATAATGCTCCGGGGAGAAGGTCTGCAAATACGCCCTTCCTTTTTTTGAACCTCTGCCGCATCTTCCGACCACCTGTGTTATAAGCGAAAATGTCTTTTCATAGCCGAGGTAATCCCCTGCATACAGCGATTTATCTATCATCAGAACACCGACAAGAGTCACATTCTCAAAGTCCAGTCCTTTAGCTATCATCTGGGTGCCGACCATAATGTCATATTCGCCGTTTTTGAACTTATCAAAATTCTTCTCATAGGAGAACTTGCTCATTGTTGTATCCGCGTCCATTCTGAGGACTCTTGCGGACGGAAACAAGGTTGAAATTTCATCTTCTATACGCTGTGTGCCTGTTCCCGAGCTGTAGATAAACTTTGAGCCGCAGGACTTGCACCTGCCGGTAAACTCTTCGGTATAGCCACAGTAGTGGCATATCATACAATTGTTGACTTTGTGATAGGTAAGCGGAATATTGCAATTCGGGCACTTGTATACTTCACCGCATTTGATGCAGTTCATATAGGTGTTGTAACCTCTGCGGTTAAGCAGAAGTATTGTCTGCTCGCCCCTTTGGAGATTGTTTCTTATCTCGTCTGCAAGCGCTCTGCTGAAGTTTGAGCGGTTGCCCGTTTCGATCTCCACTTTCATATCCACAAGGTACACATCGGGAAGAACAGGCTGACTGTAGCGCTTTTTCATCTCAAACAGCTTGTATCTGCCTATCGAAGCAAAGTATGCACTTTCAAGGCTGGGAGTTGCCGACGCTAAGAGGAGCGTTGCGTTATGATAAAAGCACCTCTGCTTTGCTATGCTCCTTGCCTGATAGCGCGGGGATTTTTCGGACTTGTAGCTGTGCTCGCCTTCCTCATCGATAACGATTATGCCGATGTCATCGAGCGGCGCGAATACTGCACTTCTTGTACCTATAACTATCTTTGCCTCTCCCTTTTCGATGCGCTTGTACTCATCGGTTCGCTGACCGAGGGACAGGTTGCTGTGGATAACCGCCACATTGCTTCCGAACAGGTCGGTGAAGTTCCGCACCATCTGCGGGGTGAGCGATATTTCGGGGACGAGCATAAGCGCCGTCCTTCCCTGTTTTACCGCCTTGTCGATGAGCTTTAAGAAGACGGTGGTCTTGCCGCTTCCGGTAACGCCTTTCAGCAATGCGCACTGTGGTTTGCCGCTGTCCATAAGTTGGTTCATACCACGGTATACCGTGGACTGTTCGTCCGACAGTGTTATATCGTCAATGCTCTTTACAGCCTTTGCTTCGGCTGTAAGCGAACGGGAAACTTCATTATCAAAGCATTCAACTATGCCGTTTTTTTCCATATTGTTTATAACGGCATTTGTTACAACGCAATTATAGCATACTTCTTTCACAGAAGCGGATACCGCTTCTTCCAGAAAATCGGCAACCTTTTTCTGCTTTGCGGTAAGGGGTTTTCCGCCATTGTCAGCATATTCACCGCTTTGGAAGCTTTCAGTCAGCCTGACGTTCTTCTCGGTTTCACTGCCTACTCTCTGCTTTATGATGTCAAGAGAAGCCAGCACCGACTTTTCACAAAGCTGCTTTACGAGCTTCTTCTGCTGTTCGTCAAAGCCGTAATCTATCATATCATTCAGCTCTCGGTCGCTTTTACAGCCGAGGAGCATTGCGGATACCGCCTGCTCGGCAGGCTCAAGAGAAAAGCTGTCGGGAGCTTTTCTGAAATCGTCACTGAGGGTATATCTCTGTGATATGTTCAGCGCCATACCTCCGGGGAGGATAGTTTTTACAGCGTCAAAATAGGTGCAGAATGTGTTATCCTTAAGCCAGCGCATCAAATGTATAGCTTCGTCACCGAGTATCACTCCGTCATTTATAACACAGTATACCTCTTTAAGTCTGCTGTAATCTGCGCTTTGCTTAAAGCCTGTAACTAATCCGACACGCTTTTTGCCGCCTTTGCCGAACGGAACTATTACGCGCTGACCGATTTTGACTGTTGCTCCCTGCGGCAGATAATAATCAAACTCGTTATCAAAGCTATACAGCGCCTTGTCGACAACTACCGATACAATAGCTTTATCAAGGCTGTCACTCATTATGACTTCTTTATTTCTTCAAGAAGCGCAAGCGAACGCTTTGTATTCATCTTCTCTGCAAGAATAACGGTATTAACATCATCTACCGCCTTTTCAAGCTCGCCGTTTACAACGAGGTAATCGAATTTATCTGCAAATTGAAGCTCGTTTCTTGCCTGAGCTATTCTTGCGGCGATGGTTTCTTCGGTTTCTGTGCCTCTTTTTCTCAGTCTTCTGTCAAGCTCGCTCATTGAGGGCGGGAGTATGAAGATAAGTACGCATTCGGGGAATATCTTTTTGATATTCATTGCTCCCTCAACTTCTATCTTGAGTATTACGTCCTTGCCCTGTTCAAGCATATCGGTCACGGCTTTTTTGGGTGTGCCGTAATAGTTGCCGCAGTACTGCGTATATTCGAGCACTTCGCCGTTTGCTATCATCTTTTCAAATGCTTCTACAGTCGTGAAATGATAGCTGACGCCGTCGATCTCGCCCTCGCGCATTGCTCTTGTGGTAGCGGATACAGACTGAGTAAGATTTGCGTTCTTCTTATAAAGCTGTTCAAGTATCGTATCCTTTCCGCAACCGGACGGTGCGGAAATAACTATAGGTAGTCCTTTATTCATTTTCGTTCTCTCCCTTTTTATCGGTAGTAATGTCTGTGAAATGTGATATATCAAGCGCCGACAGAACTACATGATTGCTGTCGGTTATTATGACCGTTTTGGTCTTTTTGCCACAAGTCGCATCTATAGCGGTATTGTTATCCTTTGCCGCCGATATGATACGCTTTACCGGTGCGGCATCGGCACTCACAGCAGCTATTACCCTGTCGGAATTAACAGTGTTGCCGTAGCCTATATTTATAAGCTTCATACGTTCTCCTTTTCGCTTTAAATCATAGTTTGTTATTATATCACCCTTATGTGATGATTATAAGAAAATCAGACAAGTTTTGACGCTAAAAGCGGCGAATAGTGATTTCTGAATTCTTCAAATGTTCCCTCTTCGATTGCCGCTCTTATCTTTTCCATAAGCGTATTGTAGAAGTACAGATTATGCTGTACGGCAAGTCTTCCGCCGAGCATTTCTCCCGACTTGAAAAGGTGTCGTATATACGCTCTTGAGAAATTGCGGCAGGTAGGACAGTCACATTCGGGGTCTATCGGTAACGAATCGGTTTCAAAGCACTGATTTGTAACGTGGGTGATACCGTTCCATGTGAACACGGTAGCGTGACGTGCATTTCTGCTCGGCATAACACAGTCGAACATATCAACGCCTCTGTACACGGCTTCAATTATATTTGACGGAGTGCCGACACCCATAAGATAACGCGGCTTGTCTGTCGGAGCGTGGGGGATAACGGTTTCGATTATCCTGTACATAACATCTGTAGGCTCGCCTACGGCAAGTCCGCCGATAGCCACACCGTCAACATTCATATTTGCAATAGTTTTCATATGCTCGGCTCTTATATCGTCATAAGTTCCGCCCTGATTTATCGCAAACAGCATCTGTTGTCTGTTTATCGTTTCGGGCAGAGAATTGAGTCTTGCCATTTCGTCAATACAACGCTGCAGCCATCTTGTTGTTCGGTCGACCGACTTCTTTACATAATCATACGGCGAGGGATTTTCTATACATTCGTCAAATGCCATAGCTATAGTTGACGCTAAGTGCGACTGTATCCGCATACTTTCTTCGGGACCCATAAAAATACGTCTGCCGTCAACGTGGGAGTTGAAATATACTCCCTCTTCCTTTATCTTTCTGAGCTTTGCAAGCGAGAACACCTGAAATCCGCCGCTGTCGGTAAGTATCGGTCTGTCCCAGTTCATAAACTTGTGAAGTCCGCCCATTTTATATATTATATCATCTCCCGGACGAACGTGAAGATGATAGGTGTTGCAAAGCTCCACCTGGCACTTGAGGTCTTTGAGGTCAAGCGATGATATACCGCCCTTGATTGCCGCAGAAGTGCCGACATTCATAAAAAACGGCGACTGTATCACACCGTGAGGGGTGTGAAATTCTCCTCGTCTTGCTACTCCGTCTGTTTTCAGTACTTTAAACATATTTCTCCTTAAATACGGCAACGCAGTCAAGTGGTATCATTCCTACTTCTCCGCTTTGTGCTATGCCGTAGCAGTATTTTTCATTATTATAATAAACGCAGAATGTTTCGCCTTTATCAACGAACAAAAAAGCATCAAGATTTGACCAGCCGTGATAATGTCCGTCACCCCATTGGGCGATATAGTTTTCAAGTATAAGTCCGCTGTTGCCGCTGTGCTTATCACGCACCGACACCAGTCCGTCTGACTTGCCGAGTATTTCAAGGTCGCTCTTTTCATAATCAAGATAAGAATAATGCCGAGCGGCTGTATAATCCTTGATGACCGTACATTTTTCACACGGCTCGGACGGCTCGAATACGTTGTCATAGCTGTAGCTTTCTCCGTCCTTAGTTATTATAAAAGCATTTATCTGTCCTGCCGATTTTACCGAACAGCCGCCATCGATATCAATGATCTTTTTATCATTGTCGATTATAGGCAGATTGGTGTTTTTTCCTCTTGCGAAATTATAGGTCGGGAAATGACCGACAACAACATATTTATCAAGAGCGTGACCGCTTCTTATCCACCACGGTGCGCACAGGACAAACTGCTCTGAGCTGTTTTCCCAATCGGGACGATTTTCGATTCCCGCATGGACAAAGATGTACTTTTCTGTTTCTATAGCAAGCGGAAGCTCTGTTATAAAAGACAGTTCCCCGTCGAATTTCTCGTTCACAGCATTACGCTTGTTATCAAAATCTGTCGTGAAATCGGTAATACCGATACTCTCCGCCATTTGCATATAAGCGTTTACAGGGCGGTATGTAAGCCTTTCGAGAAACTTTTCCTTTTCATCGTCAAACGCCATACGCGATACCATCGTATCATTGTTACCCTTGATACATACGCATTTTTTGTCGCGGGATAATTTTTGTATAAAGTGCAGTGTTTCGATATTTTGCCTGCCCTTTTCCAGAATATCACCGAGAATGAACAGATAGTCGCTTTCATTATTGTAGTCGCACTTACGCAAAAGCTTCGCAAACTCATCATAATGTGCGTGTATATCACTGACGCAAATTATCCTGCACTTTTCAGGCAGATCTATTTTCCTTATGTTGATCATATTATCATCATACTGTCGCCGAAGCTGAAGAAACGATATTTCTCCTGTATCGCAACATTATAAGCATTGAGCGTCTTTTCCCTGCCTAAGAATGCGCTTACAAGCATTATAAGCGTACTTTCGGGAAGGTGGAAATTCGTAATAAGTCCGTCTATAGCCTTGAACTCATAGCCGGGGTAAATGAATATCCCCGTATCGTGCGAGCAGGCTTTTATCTCGCCGTTCGGGTCAAGCGATGCGGCGGATTCGAGTGTACGACAGCTTGTTGTGCCGACTGAAATAACGCGTCCTCCGCGTTCTCTGCAAGCCTTTATCTTATCGGCTGTTTCCTGCGGTATCGAGTAATGCTCAACGTGCATTTTATGATCGAGTATATTATCCTCTTTTACAGGGCGGAATGTGCCCAGTCCGACATGAAGAGTTACAAATGCCGTATCAACGCCTTTTTCGCTAAGCTTTGTAAACACGTTTTCAGTAAAATGAAGACCTGCTGTCGGTGCGGCGGCAGAGCCTACCTCATGGGAATAGATGGTGTTGTATCTGTCCTTATCTTTTAGCTTTTCTGTGATATAAGGAGGGAGAGGCATCTGACCTATACGGTCAAGCACTTCAAAGATGTTATCACCGTCATAGGTAAACTCGGCTATCCTGTCGCCGCCCTCGGCATAATCGACTATCTCGGCTGTAAGTATTCCCGAAAAGTCGACTTTCGTGCCGATTTTAAGTCTTTTGCCGGGTTTGACCATAACCTCCCAGCGATTATGTGATATCTGATGCAGGAGTAGAAACTGCACAGCGGCACCCGTTTCCTGCTTTACGCCGTAAAGCCTTGCGGGAAAGACCTTGGAGTCGTTTAAAACGAGCAAGTCACCCTTTTTAAGATAGTCGCATATATTATAAAAGCGGTCATGTGTTATTTCGCCGCTTATGCGATCAATTTTCATAAGTCTTGAGCTGTCACGCGGTTCAAGCGGAGTCTGTGCGATAAGCTCCTGCGGCAAGTCATAATAAAAATCCGATCTAAGCATTGTTTTTCCTCTGTTTTTGCGTTTTTCACGCACTTTTTCTTTCTGAATATTGCATACTGTTTTATAATAACACATTTACGGAAAAAAATCAAATTATTTTTTACCGTTCCGCCATTGACAAACAGCTTTAAATATGATAATATAAAAAAAGCAGGTAGAGGTGCGATTAAAGAAGAGTACCCGTTGCGTCAATCTGCCGACAGATCGCAGCGGGAAAAGGCTTTGTCGCCGAAGAACATAAGTGTCGGAGCTTATGTATCTGGTCGTGTGTCTAATATATGCACGATTGTCATCAAGCGGTCAAGCTGTAGGTGGAGAGCTATCACACAACTTTATCACATCTGCATACAAAGCCGCCTGTAATCAACTTACAAGCGGCTTTTTTTAAAGAAATATGCTATAAGCAAAAAAAGAAGGATGGAAACTAAAATGAAAAACTACAATGTAGGTATTATCGGCGCTACGGGTATGGTAGGACAGCGTTTTGCCGTTCTGCTCGAAAATCATCCCTGGTTCAACGTAAAGGTGCTTGCCGCATCTCCCCGTTCGGCAGGAAAGACTTATAAAGAGGCTGTCGGCTCAAGATGGCTCATCGAAAAGCCCATGCCTAAAGCTATGGAAGATATCGTTATAATGGATGCTACTGCCGATATCGAAAAGATCGCATCACAGGTCGACTTCGTATTCTGCGCAGTAGATATGAAAAAGGACGAGATAAAGGCTCTTGAAGAGGCTTACGCAAAGCACGAGTGCCCTGTTATGTCAAACAACTCAGCTAACCGTTTCACAGACGATGTTCCTATGATTATCCCCGAGATCAATGACGAGCATATGGCTATCGTTGAGGCTCAGAAAAAGCGTCTTGGCACAAAGAGAGGTTTCATCTCCGTCAAGTCAAACTGCTCTATACAGAGCTATGTACCCGCACTCAACCCCTTACGCAAATTCGGTATCACAAAGGTACTCGCTTGCACATATCAGGCAATTTCGGGTGCCGGCAAGACTTTTGAAACATGGCCTGAAATGGTCGATAACCTTATCCCCTACATCGGCGGTGAGGAAGAAAAGAGCGAGCAGGAGCCTCTGAAGGTATGGGGCAAGATCGAGGGCGACAAGATCGTCAAGGCTGCCGCTCCCGCAATCACAACACAGTGTCTCAGAGTTCCCGTATCAAACGGTCACTTTGCCGCAGTATTTGTAAGCTTTGAGAACAAGCCCTCAAAGGAAGAGATACTCAATATCTGGAAGGAATACAAGGGCGCTCCCCAGGAGCTTGAGCTTCCCTCCGCTCCCAAGCAGTTCCTTCACTACTTTGAAGAAGACAATATGCCTCAGGCTAAGCTTCACAGAAACCTTGAAGGCGGTATGGCAGTTTCGATCGGCAGATTAAGAGAAGACACACAGTACGACTACAAGTTTGTCTGCCTGTCACACAACACATTAAGAGGTGCAGCAGGCGGCGCGGTTGAAATGGCTGAGCTTTATGCCGCAAAGGGTTATTTCGACTGATTTTGATTCATTGAACACGGAGGTATCCGATGAAAAAGACAATTTTTACAGGCTCTGCAGTAGCCATAGTGACCCCCATGAATGAGGACGGGAGCATCAACTACGATAATTTTGCAGATCGTATAGAGGAGCAGATCGCCGGCGGAACGGACGCTATAGTAGTCTGTGGTACAACAGGCGAATCTGCAGCTATGACAGACGAGGAGCATAAGGAATGTATCCGCTTCTGCGTTGAAAAGGTAGCAAAGAGAGTTCCCGTCATCGCAGGCGCAGGCAGTAACGATACCGCTTATGCCATTCAGCTTTCAAAAGAAGCCGAAGCGCTCGGTGCTGACGCACTGCTCCTTGTGACACCTTATTATAACAAGACTTCGCAGAGAGGACTTGTTGCACACTTCGGTGCAATAGCAGACAGTGTAAAACTGCCGATAATCCTCTACAATGTTCCCAGCCGTACAGGTGTTAACATTTCTGTGGAAGCGTATAAGGAGCTTGCAAAGAAGGACAACATAGTTGCCGCAAAGGAAGCAAGCGGAAACATAAGTGCTGTTGCTAAGATAGCAGCTGAAACCGACCTTGATATCTATTCCGGCAACGACGATCAGATAGTTCCTATTATGTCGCTCGGCGGTAAGGGTGTTATCTCGGTACTGGCAAACTGTCTGCCTGCCGAAACGCACGAGATAGCAAGCTACTGTCTTGAAGGAGATTATAAGAAAGCGGCTGAGTTACAGCTAAAGCTCCTTGAATTTACAAACGATCTGTTCATAGATGTCAACCCAATTCCCGTTAAGGAAGCACTTAACATAATGGGCAAGAATGTAGGCGAGTGCAGACTTCCGCTTATAAGAATGGAAGACGCAAAGATAGCCAAGCTCTTCTCTTCTATGGAAAAGCTGGGTCTTACAAAGTAAGCTTTAAGAAAAGGACGTTCAGATGAAAAGAATTGTAATTACAGGTGCTTGCGGCAAAATGGGCAGAGTAATAAATGACATTGTAAGCGCAAGAGATGACTGCAGGATAATCGCAGGTATCGATATTGCAGGTGAGCAGTATGCAGACTTCCCTGTATATAAAACAATGTACGATTTACCGGAAAAGCCGGATGTAATAATCGACTTCTCGCACCCCTCACTGCTAGATGAACTGCTCGACTACTGCAAGATAAACAATGTTCCTGTAGTTGTAGCGACAACAGGCTACACAGAAGAACAGATAAAGCAGATAAAGGCAGCGGCAGATCAGATCCCGGTATTCTTCACATTCAATATGTCACTCGGAATAAATCTTCTTGTTGACCTTGCAAAGCGTGCAACAAAGGTACTCGGCGATCAGTTTGATATTGAGATAGTCGAAAAGCATCACAACCTCAAGAAAGACGCGCCTTCGGGAACAGCGATAATGATAGCGGAAGCGATAAATGAAGAGCTCGGCAACAAGATGCACTATATATATGACCGTCACAGCGTGAGAAAGCCCCGTGAAAAGACCGAGATCGGTATGCACTCGATAAGAGGCGGTACTATAGTAGGCGAACACGATGTGATATTTGCAGGACGTGACGAGGTCATCACTCTTTCTCACAGTGCAGGCTCAAAGCAGGTATTCGCAGTCGGCTCTGTCAATGCGGCAGTATTCTTAAGCGACTGTGAAAAAGGTCTTTATCAGATGTCGGATCTTCTTTCCGAAGTATAACGGAGGTCAATATGACAGATATTAAAGTATACGAAAACGTGTCTATCGTGACATTTTCAGACGTACCCTCAAGAAAGCGTTTTGTTTCGACTACGCTTACAGCGGTAGCAGAAAGCGGGATCAACATCGATATGATCTCTCAGACACCGCCAAAATCCGATATGTTCTCATTCGGCTTTACGTTCAGCGATGATGATATTCCTACATTGCTCACTGTTTTACCTAAAATCACGGCTGTACACGGAATTACGCCATGCGTAAACAGCGGCAACGTAAAGATCGTTATCAAGAGCGAGGAAATGGTAGACCAGGCAGGTTTTGCGGCTAAGGTATTTGAGGCTTGTGAAAACATTTGCGCCGATGTAATGCTCATAACAACGAGCGTTGACGAGATCAGCCTGCTGGTAGGCGACAGCTTTGCTACCACTCTTCCTGAGGAAATCAGAAAAATTCTCAGATGATAATTATTGAATAATTTTGATGACATCGGAGTAAGCTCCGGTGTCATTATTATTGGACGGTGAAATATGCGGAAACTGGTTAAGTATCTAAAAAAATACAAGAAAAACGTAATACTCGGACCTATATTCAAGCTGACCGAGGCGGTATTTGAGCTGATAGTGCCTCTTGTTATGGCTCAGATAATCGATGTGGGCATTGCGAATAAGGACAGCGGTTATATATGGAAGATGGGTGGAGTGCTTGTTCTGCTCGGTGTATGCGGACTGGGGTTCGCGCTGATATGCCAGTATGTGGCATCGGTCGCATCGCAGGGCTTCGGCACGGAGCTAAGACGTGAGCTGTATCATCATATCAATACCCTTTCGCACAAGGAGGTAGATGAGTTCGGTACACCATCGCTTATTACAAGGCTTACCTCTGATATAAATCAGCTGCAGGTCGCTGTTGCGATGCTGATAAGACTGGTTGTAAGAGCGCCTTTCCTGGTTATCGGCTCTACTATCATGGCTTTTATGATAGATGCGAAATTGGCGCTGATTTTCGTTCTCGTTATTCCGCTTGTTGCGATTGTTATGTGGCTTGTCACAACAAGGACTATCCCCTTCTTCAAGTCGATACAGAAAAAGCTGGACAAGACCTCGCTTATAACGCGTGAAAATCTTGTCGGTGCAAGGGCTGTAAGAGCCTTCTCAAAGCAGAAATATGAGCAGGAACGCTTCAAAGACAACGCTGAGGATATTGAAAAGGCGGCTGTCAGAGCGGGTAAGATCTCAGCACTGTTAAGCCCTGTCAATGCCATTATACTGAACCTTGCGATCGTTGCGATTATATGGTTTGGCGGGCTCTCGGTAAATGTAGGCGATCTCACACAAGGTCAGGTGATCGCGCTTGTAAACTATATGAATCAGATACTGCTTGCGCTTGTGGTCGTGGCAAACCTTGTCGTTATCTTCACAAAATCTGCGGCTTGCGCGGCAAGAGTAAATGAGGTGCTTGATACAAAGCCGTCAATAGAAGGAAAAGAAACGACAAAAGGAAATGTCGACCCGTCTGCTCCGGCTGTAAGATTTGACAAGGTGTCATTCAGCTACCACGATAACAGCGAATATGCGCTTGAAGATATATCATTCACTGCCGGAAAAGGTCAGACCATCGGTATTATCGGCGGTACCGGCAGCGGTAAATCAACGCTTGTCAACCTCATTCCGAGATTTTATGATACATCAAAGGGGGTTGTCAGTGTTTGCGGAACAGATGTCCGTAATTACAACCTTGGCGATCTGCGTAAAAAGATAGCTGTCGTTCCTCAAAAAGCAGTGCTTTTCAGCGGTACTATCCGTGAGAATATGAAGTGGGGCGGAGATAATATAACCGATGAGCAGATATGGCGCGCACTGAAGATCTCACAGGCTTATGAGTTTGTCGAAAGGCTTGATAAAGGGCTTGATTATGAGATACTCCAGGGCGGTAAAAACCTTTCCGGCGGTCAGAAGCAAAGACTTACTATCGCAAGAGCGATAGCCGCCGACCCGGAGATACTGATACTTGATGACAGCGCAAGCGCCCTCGACTTTGCAACAGATGCAAAGCTGAGAACTGCTATCAAGGAGAACTGCACGAATATGACCGTATTCCTGATTTCTCAGAGAGCAAATACGGTAAAGAATGCCGATCGGATAATCGTACTCGATGACGGTAAGATGGTCGGTACAGGTACGCACAAGGAACTGTTACAGACCTGTACGGATTACTGTCAGATCTGCCTTACACAGTTCAGTGCAGAAGAACTCGAAAAGGAGATAAACGGCGATGAGTAAAAAAAGTAATGACAGCGGTTTTACCGTTCTCGTAAAGTTGCTGAAATATACAAAGCCCTATACGTTCTATCTCGTTTTCACGATAATCAGCGCTATCATAAGTGCAATAGCAACGCTGTATGCTCCCGTGCTTATCGGTGAAGCTGTTGATTTTATAATTGATATCAACAACGTAAACTTTGAGAAGATAATGCCGATCATTATCAAGCTTGCAATTGTAGTACTTGTCGGTGCGGGATTTCAATGGTTTATGGGCTACTGCACCAATATCCTTACACAAAGAACAGTAAGGGATCTTAGAATTGACGCTTTTAACAAGCTTCAGCACGTACCGCTGAGATATATCGATTCTACTCCGCACGGTGATATAATAGGCAGAGTTGTTGCTGATATCGATACCGTGTCAGACGGTCTGTTACAGGGATTTCAGCAGATATTCACAGGCTCTGTCACGATAATAGGAACACTCTGCTTTATGTTCTCAATAAACGTTGGCATTGCACTTGTCGTTATCGTTATTACTCCTGTATCACTGATTGTTGCTTCTACCATAGCAAGACTTTGCTCAAAGAAATTCAAGGAGCAGGCGGCGCTCAGAGGTCAGATTACAGGACTTGCAGAAGAATATATCGGAAATCAGAAGGTCGTAAAGGCTTTCTCGCGTGAAGAATACAGCGAAGACAAATTTGAAGAGCTTAACGCAAAGCTGTATAAGGTCGGCGTAAGAGCGCAGTTCTACTCTGCCCTTACTAACCCTTCAACAAGATTTGTAAACGGACTTGTATATGCCGGCGTAGGAATTTTCGGCGCACTCAGCGCTATAGGCGGCGGTATCACGGTAGGTCAGCTTTCCGCGTTTTTATCTTACGCAAACCAGTACACAAAGCCATTCAACGAAATATCGGGAGTTGTTACCGAATTACAATCGGCGTTTGCATCGGCAAGACGTATTTTCGCTCTTACCGAAAGCGACGATGAAATATCCGACGCTGACAACAAGGTGCTTACAGATGTAAGCGGAAACGTAAAGATCGACCACGTTGACTTTTCTTATGTTCCCGAAAAGGAGCTTATCAAGGATCTTAATCTTGACGTAAAGAGCGGTCAGCAGATAGCTATTGTAGGTCCCACCGGCTGCGGCAAAACCACGATAATCAACCTGCTTATGCGTTTCTATGATACGGATAAGGGCGGTATCTCGGTTGACGGAAACAATATCAAGAACGTGACCCGTGATTCGCTCAGACTGAGCTATGGTATGGTTCTTCAGGAAACCTGGATCTTCAAGGGAACTGTTCGTGAAAATATAGCTTATGGCAAACAGGATGCGACCGAAGAAGAAATCGTAGCCGCCGCAAAAGCTGCACACTGCCACAGCTTCATTAAACGTATGAAAGACGGTTATGATACCGTAATAAGCGATAATGACGGTATCTCGCAAGGTCAGAAGCAGCTTTTGTGTATAGCTCGTGTAATGCTTACGATGCCTCCTATGCTGATACTTGATGAAGCTACAAGTAGCATTGATACAAAAACGGAAATGAAAATTCAAAATGCTTTTGCAAAAATGACAAAGGGCAAAACAAGTTTTATAGTAGCGCACAGGTTATCAACTATTAAGAATGCAGATACTATCCTTGTAATGGATAAAGGCAAGATTATTGAAATAGGTAATCATAAACAGCTACTTGCCAAGAACGGATTTTACGCCGAGCTTTACAACAGCCAGTTCAAGAAAACCTAAGAGGAGCTATAATAAACGTTAGGGAGACCAAGAGTCTTTATAAATGAAATGTTAATGAATTGAGAAGTGGCTGTGACACCCCCAAAAAACGAAAAGTGAGTCGAAGCGCAAAAATAGTGCGCGCGGCTCACTTTTTGTATATTGCATTTCAATTATGCCGTTTTAGTAACTAACATTGATAGCAGGCTATACTGATAGTGCTTTTCGTATGATAGCACTTCTCGGGTTCGCTATTCTGGTTAATAACGTTGCTGCTATGTGCGAGGGAGACAACCAAAGGGACTAGGGTGAGGGACTTGCAGCCCCTAACCCTATCCCTTAGGTTTTCTCCCTCGCGCTCCCACTTTCCTTACTCACACCCGTACCCCGCAAGGGTGTTGGCGATAAGACACACAAACGAACGGGTTTTAAAAATTTGCAGAAGCGGGTCGCTGACGCTCTCTTAGTCCCATTTTAGTACAGATATCTCAGGATAGTAGCGTTCTTTTTGGATAGTCGGTGATAGTGCAGTTGCACCGATACACTCACGAAATTATTAACACCTTATCGACACGGAAACCATTTTAAACGATGATTACCGTAGTTCAAAAACTTCCGGATAAAAGCAAACCGATATCCTGCTTAACCATCTTCCCTTGTTACCTTATCAAGTGCGATAGAAGTAATAGTCTTCTTATCTCCGCTTTTTGTGATAACATATGTCATAGACTTACTGGAAACGTGCTCTGTCACAAGCCCGGGGATAGAAACCGTAGGCGGATAATAGTCAACCGTCAACGTATATGTTTCTCCGACATTTTCCACCTTAGATACCTGAGGATAGTAGTTGGGCACACGGTTTGTATCGGCTACAATATAAACCTTCTTCTCGGAATTATACGTTGCCAGATCCTGAACGTGACCTACCGTCTGATGTGTAACCTCTATACTGTTGCCGAAGATATTTTTTGCCGCTGTTTCAACGTCAAATTCGGGGATATACATTACACCCGTGTCAGTCTCATAGTTTGAAGTATCGCCGGTGAGCAGTATTCTCGATACAGCCGCCTTGATTATGGTAGACTGTGTAAGCGTTGACGCGTCCTCAAAGCTGGGTGGGTCGGTCGCTACTATAGGATAGAGATAGAGCGCAAACTCTTCCTTGAGGTCGGTCTGATTTGCTATTCGGTTTATCGCACCGCTTGCCGCTATCACGGTGTTGACAACGCCAACGACCGCAAATACAATAACCAGCAGTCCGACAAGGAAATAGGCAACCTTCTTTGCAACTCCCTTATGCTTACGCTCCGGCACATCTACAACGATAACCTCGTCCTGTGCAATTTCGCTTACATCCTCGGAAAGCGCTTCCTCTATAGAACCTGCCAGTCCGTGCAGAACCTTACTCTCGCTTTTTGCCTCTATACGGTTTTTATTCTTATTCCTCTTTTTTGCCATTTATAAGCGTTCCTCCTAGCCTCTTATCTGACCGTTACCGTTGACAAGATATTTGAACGTTGTGAGTGCCTCAAGCCCCATAGGACCTCTTACATGGAGCTTCTGTGTGGAGATGCCGATCTCCGCGCCGAGTCCGAACTCAAATCCGTCCGTAAAGCGTGTGCTTGCATTTACATATACAGCCGCCGCATCAATTTCACGCTGGAACTTTTCGGCATTTCTCAGATACTCGGTCACTATGCACTCGCTGTGACCTGTGCCGAAGCGGTTGATATGTGCTATAGCCTCGTCTATATCATCAACGATCTTTACCGCGATCTTAAGATCAAGGAACTCCCTGCGATAGTCCTCATCGTCTGCGATCTTTTCAAGCGTGATATACGCACTGCTTGCTTCATCGCCGACAAACGCGACCTTGCCATTCCACTTTTCCGCAAGCTTCTTTAAAAAGCCCTCCGCTATATTCTTATGCACAAGAACATTCTCAATAGCGTTGCATACCGACGGACGCTGTGTTTTAGCGTTGTCAACGATATCCACCGCCATATCGATATCCGCAAAGCGGTCAACATAAACGTGGCAGTTGCCCTCTCCGGTCTGTATTACAGGCACGGTAGCGTTCTTTATTACGGCGTTTATAAGTCCTCCGCCGCCTCTTGGGATAAGCACGTCAACATATTCGTTTGCTTTCATAAGCTCTGTCGCGGTATCTCTTGAGGTATCCTCAACAAGCTGTACGATATCAGGATTGACGCCGTGTTTTTCAGCCGCCGCTCTCATAATGCCAACAAGGCACTTGTTTGAATTTATCGCGTCGCTTCCTCCGCGCAATATTACCGTATTGCCCGCCTTAAGACACAGACAGCCCGCATCGACCGTGACATTGGGGCGTGACTCGAATATTATTCCGATAACGCCGAGCGGTACGGATTTCTTTATTACGGTAAGACCGTTCGGCAAGGTGTTGCCGCCGAGAATTTTTCCGACTGGATCAGGCAGTGCCGCCACCTGTCTTACGCCCTGAGCCATACCGTCAATTCTTGCATCGGTAAGAGTAAGACGATCTACCATAGCCGCCGCCATATTATTTTCATGCGCCGCAGTTATATCAAGCTCGTTTGCCTTTTTGATCTCTTCTCTGCCGTTTTCAAGCATTGCGGCGATCGTGCCGAGTATATCGTTTTTAAGCGACTGCGACAGCATAGCAGACTGCTTAGCCGCCGATCTTGCTTTCATTCCGAGTTCGTCTATGTAGCTCATATTTTTCCTTTCAGTCCTCGTCTGCGGTGAATACAGTGCAGACAGCCTTATTCTCAAACAGATCGTAAAGTATTTCGGGACGCTGACCGTTTATTATTACAGTCGGTATGCCGTGTTCCTTTGCAATAGTAGCCGCTTCAAGCTTTGTTACCATACCGCCGCTCGCAAACTCACTGCCCTTATCCTTTGCCGAGCTTATCATCTCGCTTGTTATCTGTCTGACCTCGGGGATAAGCTTTGCGCCGGGGAGCTTGGGATTTTTATCGTACAGCCCGTCAACATCTGTGAGTATTATCAGCAGATCCGCATCACACAACGCCGCAACTATCGCCGACAATGTATCGTTCTCATCAAAGTCAAGCTCCTGTATCGATACCGTATCGTTTGCGTTGATTATCGGGACTATTCCCATATCAAGAAGTGTGCTGAACGTATTTATAACGTTCTCTTTTCTTGTCTTGTTGCTGATAACATCACGCGTAAGGAGCACCTGTGCCACCGTGTGGTTGTAATTTGCAAATTCACGGTCGTATATGTGCATAAGCTCGCACTGACCTATAGCGGCGCAAGCCTGCTTTTTAGGCATTTCCTTAGGCTTCGAGTGAAGTCCTGCCTTTGCCGCACCTACGCCCTGTGCGCCCGATGTAACAAATATCACGTCCTTGCCGGAATTTTTCAGATCCGACATTACTTCAATAAGCTTTGACACACGTCTTATATTCAGATTGCCTGTGTTATGAGCAAGCGTGCTTGTGCCTACCTTTATAACTATTCTCTTTTTGGTTGAAAAATCCATCATATATTTCCTCTTGCTTAGTCGAGCAGAATACGCTCGTCACAATATTCACATTCGCATATATCGCCCTGTACCTTGAAGCTGTGGGGGAGATAATGCTCGGTCTTTGTGATGCACTTGGGGTTTGTGCATTCAACATCATTCTTTACCGTGCCGGTGAGCAGTTTAGGTGCGCCCAGTCTGCCCTCAAGCACTGATATTATAAGTGCCATACGCACGAACATTCCGTTCTTTGCCTGTGTGAAGTACTTAGCCCGCGGATCATCATCAACGTCCATTGCTATCTCGTCCACTCTGGGAAGCGGGTGCAGCACTATCATATCCTTCGGCGCTTTCTTCATCTTTTCGGTATCAAGGCGGAATACGTCCTTCTGCTTATTGTATTCTTCCTCGCTTGCAAAGCGCTCCTTCTGTATTCTCGTCATATACAGCATATCGAGCGATTCTTCGGCTATAGCTTCATCAAGCGAGTAGATCTCCTTATATGTACAGCCTCTTGCATTAAGCACGTCCTTTATATATGACGGCAGTGCAAGCTCCGGAGTCGATATCAGGATAAACTCGTTACCCTCATAGCGTGACAGCGCTTTAAGCTGTGAATGAACCGTTCTTCCATAACGCAGATCACCGCAAAGACCTATCTTCAGGTGATCCAGTCTGCCCTTTTCGTTTTTGAGTGTCAGCATATCCGTAAGCGTCTGCGTCGGGTGCAGATGTCCGCCGTCACCGGCATTTATGACCGGACAATCGGCAGTTAAAGCCGCCGCCTTTGCACTGCCCTCATACGGATTTCTTATTACGAGTATATCCGCATAGCTGCTTACTATTTTTGTCGTATCCTTGATATTTTCACCTTTAGAAACAGAAGATGTTGACGGGTTGTCAAATCCTATTATCGTACCGCCGAGCCTCAGCATCGCAGTCTGAAAGCTCATCTGCGTTCTTGTAGACGGCTCATAAAACAGAGTTCCCATTATCCTTCCGCTGCATCTTGAACGGTAAAGTGCCGGATTCTTCTGAATTTGCCGGGCAAGCTCAACTATCATATTCCACTCATCGGGTGAATATGCGTCAAGATCAATAAGATTACTGAATGTTTCCATTGTTGTTACCTTCCTTGTTCTGCACGTCCTCTCCTTTTTGCAGGGGAGTTATATATCCTTCCTTTATACCCTCTGTACTTTCTTCGGGCATAAAGATAATCTTGACTGTTTTAAGGATAAGCAGGATATCCTTGGCAAGTGTATACTTTTCGATATACATAAGATCAAGCTTCAGCTTATCATAAGGGGTAGTATTGTACTTTCCGACTACCTGTGCATTACCTGTCAGCCCCGCCTTTACCTTAAGGCGGAATGCAAACTCGGGCATCTCCTTTTCATACTCGCGGCTTATCTCAGGTCGCTCGGGACGCGGACCTACTACCGACATATCGCCCTTGAAGATATTGAACAGCTGCGGAAGCTCATCAAGTCTTACTTTTCTTATGAACTTACCTACCGGAGTCACTCGCTTGTCACCGTCACTTGCAAGTCTTGCAACGCCGTCACTTTCGGCATTTACGACCATACTTCTGAATTTAAGGAGCTTGAACTCCCTGCCGTCCTTTGTAAGTCTTACCTGCTTATACAGCACAGGTCCGCGGTCGCACAGCTTTATCGCTATTGCCGTTGCCAGCATAAACGGAGAGGCTATTATAATACCTATCGATGACAGAAGGATATCAAAGCAGCGCTTGAAGAACCTCTGTTCTATACCCAGTCCGTAATTTTTTGAGATAATAAGCGGTGTATCGAACAATTCCATATTATCGCCGCCTCTTACGATAATATCGCTTATCTTAGGTACAAGGTAAGTCCTTATCGATGTCTTGAAGCAGTATTTGAGTATGTCGTTCCTGATCTCGTTCGGAGTATCGCATATCACCACGCCGTCATAATTCGGTATCTCCGCAGTAATAGCCTCCAGCCCCTCGGAAACATTCATCATACGAGTGATATTGTACTTATCGCGACGACTGCTCATTTTTTCCACCAGCATTCTGGCAGGCTGTTCAAGTCCGTATATCATTATCACGTTCTTTGCGGGATACAACGCACGGAATATTTTTCCGCTGATAAACGCCCACAGAGCTATCACCACCGCCTGATACAGCGTACCGACAATAAGCGGGCACGGATCGAGCATAGAGCGCGATATAAGGCATATCTGGATATACGTTATAAAGTTTGTACAGAGCGTTGCGAGGATCTGCGACACTATGATATCGGTTGTCTTATGAGAGCCGATTTTAAGTCCCTTATATATTCTTGAGAATACATAAAGAATAGCAAAGTACAGTCCGAATAACAGCCAGTTTCCTTTTCTGAAGAAGCTGAAAGCCATCTCGCTGTTATAGTAATTCAGCCATATAATGCCGAACGTAGAGGTTTCCCAGGTAAGTAGCACGAGCGCGTCCACTATCAACGCGGTACGTTTGTATTTTTCTTTATCCTTGTTCAATACGACACATCCTTAATTACTGCACACCTGTCAGTAGTTTATAATCGAATTTAGTATAGCACAATTTGTCGCAATAATCAAGACTTTAGCTGTGATATCACAAAATCCTCACCTTATACTATCGAAAAGCAATGCCGACCCGCTGTTGGGTTATTACAACACGATATGTCCCATAAGCTGTACGCCCCGTATTGCCGGACGGCAACACGGGGCGTACTTTGTATTGATATAATTTTAAACCTTTTCGCTTCTGAATCTTCCCACGACCTTAGCGTTCTTATCGATATTGACTTCAAAACGCAGAGTGCAGGGAGAGTAATGGGGATTTTCTCCTTCGCCTATAACCTCATAGAAGAACGCAAGCGCACCTCCGTCCTCCATACGTCTTACCGCACACTTGCAAAATCCCTCCGATATTGCCTGCTTTACATAAGGTATGTCGCGGTCATATGTGCAGAAATTATCCTCGGTAACAGGGATATTCACATCACCGTCCGAACAGCTGTTTTCCCTGAGCATTGTTTCAAGCGGAGATGCCTTTTTGCGGCTGAACTCTGCAAACGGAGCTTTCTTGGCTATTTCTCCCTTGCGCGCGGGTTTTCCGTTTATCCTCCAGCACGGACGCGTAACAACGACCGTTTCACCGATATGGAAGTCATTGTTCAGGTGCTCGCTCTGCGCCGAATAGAAATCCAGTGTATCCTTATCGATAACAACTTCCTTCGCCTTGTCACGGACTATCCCGACAAGCTCAAGCATAGAGAGCAGTTCTCCCGCCTTTTCCATGCACTTTTCGTCCGTCCATATCTCGTAGTTGCGGAAATTATTTCTCCAGTATGTCTTTATCGGCAGATCACCAATCAGTGACTGTATTCTCATTTCCCAGTCAAACAGTATACCGCTCTTACTGCGTATCTTGTTTTCCTTTATGGCATTGAGCGGCTCAAGCAGCTGTGCAAATGATGCTATATTATCAGCAATATCCTGAGCTATGTATTTCTTCGTATCGGTTGTTTTTTTCTTCTCGTTCTCCTCTTCTATCTTCTCATCATTGTATTTATCGAAATCATCCTGACTTGCATCTGTATCAAACATTGAGAATACTTCGGCAGGATCAGAGAGCGTTTTTTTCTCATCGGGCTCATCGTCGATAAGCAAATCTCCGAACAGATCCTCAACGTCAGCGACATTTCCGCCGCTCTCTTCTTCTGTGGGCTCGACCGTCTTATACGCTTCATCGGGAAGATCAAAGAAATCCAGTGTTCTGGGCTTTTCCTCCGTGTTCTTATCCAACCCGATACCGGGAGCTTCCTCAAGCAGATCATCCGCCTCACCGTCAGACTCCTCGGTGCTGTTTTCAAAAACCGCCGTATTCACAACAGGCTCAGACACACTTACAGTTTTTTCGGGTACCAGATCGGCGAACAGATCAAGAGCTTTGGCGCTTACTTCTTCGGATATGTCTTCGGAAGGCTGTCCGATAATCCCGCTGAGCTCCTTTAACGCATCTTCAACAGACTCACCTGTGCGTATCGCCGCAGTTTCATCTGCATCTTCTGTCTGCTCCTCTATCTCCTCAAACTCCTTTACCGCCTCTTCGACAGGCTCGCTTGCAGAAACGCTCTCAGCCATTGCCTGCGCAAACTCTTCTTCAAGCGTTCCCGCCGCTTCTGCCTTTTCTTCTGCATTTTCCGGCTGTTCTTCGCTTGATTTTTTCTGTTCCTCTATTTCCTCAAACGCCTTTACCGCCTCTTCGACAGGCTCCGATGTAAAAGCCTCTGTAGCAAGTATCTCCTGAAACGGCTCACTGTTTTCTTCCCGCATAGTCATAACAGCCGCGATAGCGGCAGCCTGCAGCGCATCTTCGTCCGCCTTCAAGCCCGTACTGTCTGCGACCACTTCATCAGTGGTGGAAACGCCGTCATCTTCCATTCTTTCGGTCACGGTGCATTCTGCCTTGTTTCCCGGTTCTTCAAGCTTGTTAAAATGATCAAATACACGTTCAAAGCTTACGCCTGTATTTTCACTTTCCTCCGCCTCGGTGAATATAAAATCGACAGGCGTTATCTCCTGCTCTTCGCCGTTATCACACCGTGACAATTCTTTGGACTCGCAAGAAGCGGTATTTATCCTGCTTTTGAGTATATCTGTCTGTTGCTCTTCGCTCACAGGCTCTCGTATTATTTCTTTGTGTGTTACATTTCCGTTACTTTTCCATATTGTAACGCTTTTATGTTTTTTAAGCGATGTCTGCGTTTCGTCCAATCGCCTTTTTGCGTATACCGCCGCACCGACCGCAGCAGCCGCACCGACCGCAGCAACTATTGCTTTTCCCAGTTTCATATACCATCAACCTCCGGGCTTAAGCCCCAATATCATTCAACACTTTTCAGTGCCTCTACCATATCGACCTTCATCAGCCGCCTATGCATAAACAGCATTACCGTTAAAGCAAATATAATTGTAATGACAGCTGAAAGCGCAAAGCTCATAGGATGCACTTCCCTACCGAACATTACCATATCTATCTCAGCGGTTTTTACAACAAAGTCGACCAGAAATCTGCCGAGCACCATACCTGCAAGCGTACCTATCAGCGTAAGTATCACTGTTTCCCTGAACACATACATCGAAACTTCCTTATCGTAGAAGCCCAGCACCTTGAGCGATGCTATTTCGCGGATACGCTCGTTTATATTTATATTGGTAAGGTTATACAGTACTATAAACGCCAATGCACCCGCGCTTACTATGAGTACCACTATTACAAAAAGCAACGATTTCAACATTGTTGCAAATGTCGCTTTAACTCCGGTCTTGAAGCTGACTCCCATAACGCCGTCAGTCTTCATCAGATCCGCCGCCAGCTTATCCCTGTCGTTTTCCGGCATATCATCGCCCTGCTCCGAGTTGAAGAAATAGCAATTATAAGGGAGGTCTTCTGCACCGCTGAGCTTCTTATAAAGATTTTCCGTTATATAAACATAATGATGCGCATAGTTTTCACATATCTCCGTTACCTTTGCGTTTACACGCTTGGTCTCCGACAGCGACAATGTGATCTCGTCACCTTTTTTTATTCCGCCGAGCAGTGTAGCAAGCTTTTCGTTGATTATAACGCCGTCATCGGTCACCGTGTAGTGCTCTCCTGTACGTCTGTCCTTGACAGTTACAAACTGCGTGATCGTATCATTATCCTTTGCACCGAATATATAAGCATCTGTGCTGTTTTTGCCGCTTGCTACGGTTATCTGCTTTTGATAGATCTTATCGCCCTTACAGCTGTATCCGGCAAGCTTATCGGCTATTTCTGCGATCTGTTCATCTGTCTGCTTATCGCCGTAAGCGACTATACCGGTATAGTTGCTTATCTCGCCGAATTGCTTTTCCACAATATCGTTCACGCTGTCATAAATTCCAAATCCCGTAAGCACGAGCGCTGTACAGCCCGCTATGCCGACTATCGTCATAAGCATTCTTCTCTTGTAACGGAAGATATTTCTCAAAGTGACCTTGTGGCTGAACGAAAGCCTGTTCCATACAAACCCCATGCGTTCAAGCAGTATCTTTTTTCCGCTTTTCGGAGCTTTCGGTCGCATAAGTGCCGCCGGGCAGTCGTGGAGTATACTGCTGCACGAAAAATATACAGTTACAGCCGTAAGAAGTACCGCCGCCGCTGTCGTGCCTGCAATAAGGACAAAATCATACGGCAGAAGAATGTCCGGTATAGCATACATCATTCCGTAAGCAGTGATGATGATAGCGGGAAAGATCTTCATACCAACAAGCATACCTATCACCGCACCGGCAATGGCGGCAGTCAGCGCATAGAACATATACTTGAATATTATAGCACCGTTTTTATAGCCCAGCGCCTTGAGCGTTCCGATCTGCGTGCGCTGTTCTTCGACCATTCTTGTCATAGTGGTAAGGCATACGAGCGCCGCTACCATAACAAAGAACAGCGGGAATACCATTGCGATATTACTTATTCTGTCTGCGTTCTGCCCGTATTCGCTGTATCCGGGGTCGTCCTCACGGGTAAAAAGATACCATTCCGGCTTTTCGATATCATCAAGCTTCTTTTTGTTATCATCTATCTCTTTCTGCGCATCCGCAAATTTTTTATCAGCCTCCGACTTTGCGTCACTGAGCTTTTTTACACCGTCGTTATATTCCTTAAGACCGTCTTCATATGAGGCATAATTCCTTTCGTACTCCGCTGCGCCGTCATTGTATTTTGCAAGCCCATCCTCATACTGCTTCCTGCCGTTGTCGTATTCGGCTTTTCCCTTTTCGTATTTCGCAAGCCCGTCCTCGTATTGCTTTTTGCCCTCGTTATACTGCACAAGACCCTCTTCGTACTGCTTTTTACCGTCATTGTACCGGGCAAGTCCGCTCTCATACTGCGCCTTACCGTCATTATACCGTGCAAGTCCGCTTTCGTACTGAGCCTTTGCCGTGCTGTACTGCGTATAACCCGCGTCATACTCTGCCTTTGACTTTTCATATGCACTAAGTCCCGCATTATACTGGGCAAGTCCGCTCTCATACTGTGCTCTGCCCGCGTTTACCTGTTCCTGTGCGGCATCAAGCTGTGCAAACTTTACAGCGGCTTCATCACTTGTCATCATACCGGCCGCGACCGCAGTGTTTATCTGCGCTCTTGAATTATCAATGTCCTTCTGACTGTCGTTGAGCTGTTTGTCTGTAGCGTCAAGCGTTGCCTTGCTTTCATCGAGCTGAGCCTTGGCGCTGTCAAGCTGTGATTTAGCACGGTCGAGCTGTGACGAAGTACTGTCAAGCTGATTTTTTGCGCTGTCAAGCTGTGTTTTTGTATCGTCAAGCTGTTGTGCCGAGCTGTCGAGCTGAGATTTTGAGCTGTCTAACTGTGCTTTAGTGTCATCAAGAAGCTTCTTGCTGTCGTCAAGCTGTTTTTTGCTGTCGTCGAGCTGTTTTTTACTGTCCGCAAGTACAGGCTCATTTTCATCGAGTTGCTTTTTAGCGTCATCAAGCTGCTTTTTACTGTCCGCAAGCTGTGCTTTGCCGTCAGCAAGCTGAACTTTCGCGTCGTCAAGCTCCTTTTTGGCATCGCTGAGCTTCTTCTCGTTATCATCTATTTCCTTGTACGCATCGGCTTTCTTTTCATCAAGCTCTTTCTGACCGTCATCGATCTTGCTCTGTGCCTCTTCGGTTATCTCGTCATATCTGCCCTGTTCCCGGCTGTCCGCTATCTGCTGAATGCGCTCGCCGAGCTCATCGCGCGCATTTTCATATTCATCGCTGTAGCAGTTGTACTCCTTAAGCTTGTCGGAGGTTATCACAACCTGAGTGTAGACCTCGGTCTTGAAGCAGCTCTGCGGCACATAGCAAACCATAAAGACCGAACCGTTTCCAATGGTCGTGTTGCCGCGCTCGGCATCCGATATATACATAGGCGACTCAAACCTGCCGACTATCGTAAACTCCTTGACCGAAAGCGTTTCGTCTATATCGGTATTTTCATCTCCGCCGAGCGTCAGCTTATCACCGACCTTATAATTCTTTATCAGCTTGCCGTTGTCGATAAGGCATTCATTCTCAGCCTGCGGCAATCTGCCCTCGGTTATATTCAACGAACTGTATGGATTATTTTCCCCTATCGTGTCAACAGAATATACCCTTGCCACCTTTTTCTCACCCGAGTCGGTATTGACATAAGCGTCCGTGTAATATCCGGGATAAATATTCACATCGGGAAGCCCGTCCTCAAGCGCCTTTATATCGTTTTCATCAAAGCCGTATGTCGAAACCAGTCTGTAGTCAAGCAGTGACGTGCGGTCATAGTAATGATCGGAGGATATCTTCATGGCAGGCGCGCTGGCAAGCAGTCCCGCAAAAAAGCCCGTTCCTATCGCTATTATGCCGAATATGGAAAAAAATCTGCTTTTCGTCTTTCTCATCTCGACAAATGCATTTTTCAGCATTGCATTTTTCATATCCGTTCCCTTTCCCCGCTTACCACTCTATTTCTTCAACGGGTGTCGGATGCTCGTTTACGACTATCTCGCTGACCTTACTGCTCTTCATGTGTATAACTCTGTCAGCCATGGGGCATATCGCCGTATTATGTGTCACAAGTATTACAGTCATTTTGTCGCTGCGGCAGGTATCCTGCAAAAGCTTCAGTATCATCTTACCGGTATTGTAGTCAAGCGCACCTGTCGGCTCATCACAAAGAAGCAGCTTCGGCTTTTTTGCCAGTGCCCTCGCAATTGCCACTCTTTGCTGTTCGCCGCCCGAAAGCTGTGCGGGAAAGTTATTTATCCTGTCGGTAAGTCCGACCTTTTCAAGTATCTCTACAGCAGGAATATAGTCCTGTACCGTCTGCGTTGACAGCTCTATATTCTCTTTTGCCGTCAGGTTCGGAATGAGGTTGTAGAACTGAAATATAAATCCTATATCGTATCTTCTGTAGTCGATAAGCTCTTTTCTGCTGTAATCGCTTATCTTACTTCCGTCTACATAAAAACTGCCCGATGTAGCGGTATCCATACCGCCGAGTATATTAAGCACCGTAGTCTTGCCCGAACCGCTCGGTCCTACGATTATTGCAAATTCGCCCTTTTCAATGTCAAAGCTGACCTTATCGTTTGCGTTTATCGTTATATCTCCCATATGGTACTGCTTTGTAATGTCATTCAGCGTAACAAAACTCATTGTAGTTCCTTTCTGTCCATACAGCATTTTCTGCTGTTCCGAATTTTTTTAATCATTTCTATTATAGCATTTATTATAGTGTAATTCAACATTTTTAACAGGATTTTAATTTTTCCGCCTGCCGCGCGAACAAAGAAAAATATCGAAATGTAAAAATAATTATCAATTTACTTGACAAACGTCTTAACGTGTGCTACAATATCAATCGGAAAAATCCCTTATCAAGAGCGGTTTACATTTTCCGCATATTTATGCGGATCAGGAGTCAGGCTCCGTAAACCCAGCAACCGTTTCGTAAGCTTTGGCTTTACGAAAAATGGTGCTAATTCCTACGGCACGGCAAGGGCAGTGACCGAAAGATGAGGAGCAGGCAGTCAGCAAGCTCCGCAAGGGGCTTTTTTTAATGCAGTTTTACGCAGGTATGTGCGTATGGGATACGGTTTAAAACCGCTATATGAAAGGAAAAATCAATGGCAAAATACTTATTCACTTCCGAAAGCGTCACAGAAGGTCACCCCGACAAGATCTGCGACAGGATTTCCGATGGTGTGCTTGACGCAATATTAGCACAGGACAAAAACGCCCGTGTAGCCTGTGAGACCTGCGCTACAACAGGTATGGTTCTAATAATGGGCGAGATAACGACAACAGCAAACGTTGACATCCCCGCCATCGCAAGAGATGTTATAAAGGAAACAGGCTATGATAACAGCGACTACGGCTTTGACTACAAGACCTGTGCTATCCTCACGACCCTCGACAAGCAGAGCCCCGATATAGCTATGGGCGTTGACAATGCTCTTGAGGGCAGAGATAAGAACGAGTTTGACACAGGTGCGGGCGATCAGGGTATGATGTTCGGCTATGCGTGCGATGAAACAGAAGAGCTTATGCCTCTGACAATCTCGCTTGCCCACGCGCTCTCAAAGAAGCTCACTGCGGTAAGAAAGTCAGGCGAGATACCCTATCTTCTCCCCGACGGAAAGACGCAGGTAACGGTCGAATATAATGAGGACGGCACCCCCTCAAGAATAGATACGGTTGTAGTATCATCACAGCATAAGGCAGAGGCTACCCAGGCACAGCTCAGAGCCGATATTATCGAAAAGGTCATAAAGACTACCGTTCCCGCTTCTCTGCTTGACGAAAACACAAAGATGCTGATAAATCCCACAGGACGCTTTGTAGTAGGCGGTCCTCAGGGCGACAGCGGTCTTACCGGCAGAAAGATAATAGTAGATACCTACGGCGGTGTCGGCAGACACGGCGGCGGCGCATTCTCGGGAAAAGATCCCACAAAGGTCGACCGTTCAGCCGCTTATGCCGCAAGACACGTTGCAAAGAACATTGTAGCCGCAGGTATAGCAAAGCGTTGCGAGGTCGAGCTTGCATACGCTATCGGCGTTGCACAGCCCGTATCGATATTTGTCGATACATTCGGCACAGGCATAAAGCCAGATACCGAGATCTCAGCCGCAGTAAGCAAGGTGTTCGACCTTCGCCCCAGCGCAATAATCAGCTCCCTGAACTTAAGAAACACCAAGTACAGACCCCTTGCCGCTTACGGTCATATGGGACGTACAGACCTTGATGTTGCATGGGAAAAGACAGACAAGGTCGCCGAGCTTAAATCAGCACTTGATATAAAGTAATCAGCATATAGCACTAAAGCCGTTACAGAACACCGCAACGGCTTTAATCGTAACCAAACGGAGAACAGAAATGACCCATATCCGCCACGCGACCGAGTCTGATGCTTCCCGCATCGCAGAAATTATCGTCACAAATTACCGAGTAAATTTCTATCCGTTTTTCAAAAACGATGCCTTTTACTTCGGTGAGCTGAATGTCCTTGACACTGCCAAGGAGTACTCCGCGGGCTCAACCGCACTCAAAAATACATTTGTCTATGATGACGGTATAATAAAAGGCATTATCCGCATTTCGGGTAATGAGGTCGAAAAGCTGTATGTAGAGCCGCTTTTTCAAAACCAAGGCATAGGCGCAAAGCTTCTCAGATACGCTGTCAACAACTTCGCGGTCAATGAGCTGTGGGTGCTCGAATATAACAAGCAGGGAATAGATTTTTATCACCGCAACGGATTTAGCCTTACAGGCGAAAAAATCATAGAAGACGAATTTGTACCGCTTTTAAAGATGAAAAGAGAATAAGCCGAAAGAAGCGGTGACGAAATGCCAAAATTTCATCACAGCTTCTCGGCTTATAAAAACCTCATTAAAATTACAATGCAGTATATTGTAAAAACGCTAAAACAATAAAAATACAGCCAACAACGCTGAAAACAATACTATATTGACAGGGTGTTAATAATTTCGTGAGTATATCGGTGCAACTGCACTGTCACCGAAACCTCCAAAAACGCACTTTCCTGAGATATCTGTACAGTCCCCCGGGTCGAACAGAGCGGAGCGTCCCGCTTACGGCGGCTTTTCAAACGCAATCGTTTGTGTGTCTTATCGCCAACACCCCATTATGGCAGAAGAGAAGAGGGGTCAGGAAAGCGGGAGGATTGACTGAGCATTGCAAAAGCAATGCTCCCGCTCCTCTCGTCGCTCAAGAGGAATAACTGATTTGGGAGAAAACCTAAGGGGAGAGGGGAAAGCGCCTTTGGAGCGCCTTCCTCTCTCCCCTTGGGTTGTCTCCCTCAAACATAGCAGCAACGTTATCGCACAGAATAGCGAACCCGAGAAGTGCTATCCAACGAATAGAACTATCGGTTGCCTGCTATCGTATTAAAACTAAAACGGTATAAAAGAAATGAACTATACAAAAAAGTGAGCCGTGCGCACTATTCTTTGCGCTTCGACTCACTTTTCCTTTTACGGATTGTATCACAACCCCATAAACTCACTCACTATATACTTCGGCGCACCCGGCGTGGAATAGACCCACCTGTCTATATGCCCCTCGGTTATGAAATACGGCGATTCAAGCGGCACACAGCCGCCGTCACAGCAGTTTACAATTATCAGCTTTATCTTCATCTTTTCAGGGATTATCGCCTTGATATAAACGCAGGCACAATCCCCGACCTTTATACCGCTTTTCAGCTCCGCAAGTCCCGCAAGGTTCGGCGCAAGCTCGATAAAGATCCCGTAATCCTCAATAGAGCGGACAATTCCGGGTACTGTTTCCCCTACCGAAAAGCGCTCTGCATTCTGTTGCCACGTTCCCAGAAGCTCCTTATGAGTAAGACAGATATGACCATCTTCTCTGCCCTTGACTACAGCGTAAATATCCGAGCCTACAGAAAATCTGTCAGCGGGGTGAACTATCCTTGATACCGAAATAGCGTCTATCGGTATCATTGAAGCTATCCCGCACCCTATATCCACAAAGCACCCGAACTGCTCAAGGTGCGTGACCCTCGCCCCGATAATATCACCCGGGACAAGCTTTGATATGTATTCTCTGTCCGCCTCTTCCTGCGCCGCCCTGCGCGAAAGTATCGCAACAGGCTCACTGCCCGTTTCATCTATTGTCGTTATCTTGAAGCATACAGGCTTTCCTACTCTCGATATCAGCGCAATATCCCTCGTCGCCCCGCTTTCGATACCGACAGCGCCTTCACTGCGCGGTATAATGCCCTTCATACAGCCGAGATCTATGTGCATATTATGATCCGCATCACATACAGTACATGGTGCTTCAAGTACCGCTCCCGACACCGCCGCCTGCAAAAGCGTTTTTGCCGACTGCAATGCCGAAATGTTTTCCTTGCTTGCAAGCCTTCTTCCCTCGGGTAAAAATTCCGTCATTTGAAATACCGATCCTTCCTCGTTTTGTTTTCTTTTTTACAAGTGTATGACGGCTTTTCCTTGATTATGATACCATAAATTTACATTTCAGCTTTCGCTGAATATTTGATAAAATTCTGATAATTATCGTTGATTTTAACAACATTTTCTGCTACAATAGAATTTATACAGGCGCAGTGCGCCGCAAACTCTCAGACTTGAACGGAGAAACCATGTTTAATAAAAGCGGAACATTAAAACGTGTGGGGTTGCTTGCCGCAGTTGCACTAATCGGCACAGCAGCCGCTTTGACCTATAATGCATTTCTTTCATCGGAAGGCGGGCTTCCCGAGGTACTCTCTCCTTTACAACCGATAGCAAAGGATAATGACGGCGAGGTAAAGCAAAAAGCCGACATAGCATTTTCGCCCGAGGCGAGCTTTTTCAGCGAGGATATCGCAGTAGAAATTACAGCCAAGGACAAAAACGCTAAGATCTACTACACAACGGACGGCAGTACACCCACCGAAAAATCATCGGCATACACTTCACCTATAAAGGTGCGCAGCGGCAGTGATGTCACAGCCGAAACGATAAAGGCGATAGCCGTAAGCGAAGACGGCACGTCCGAGGTATTCACAAAGAGCTATGTTACAGGAAATGATGTATCAGAGCGGTTTGAAAAGGGTACATATGTATTTGTTCTTTCAACCGATGATGTAAATCTTTACGATTACGAAAAAGGCATCGCCGTAGCCGGAAAGATCCGCGATGAATGGCTCGAAAACGAGTATGACGGCTCCAGGGAGGTAAATCCCACCGACCCCGCCAACTGGAATCAGGTCGGAATGGACGGCGAGCGCCCGATGTATGTCGAGGTGTTCTCGAATAGCGGTGACGCGCTTGTTTCACAGCAAGCGGGTGCAAGAGTAGCGGGTGCATATTCTGCGGGTGTCGACCAGAAATCGTGGAAGCTTATAGCAAGAACCATGTACACCCCCGAAAAAGGCAAATTCGGCTACCCGTTCTTCAGTGACGCTACCGATGAGAGCGGCGCGATACTTACAAAGATAGACCGTATAGTACTGCGCAACGGCGCAAACGACCGTGAATTTGCAGGCGTACGTGATGAGCTTTCGATGTCGCTTGCAAAGCAGTCGGGCTATCTTGATGCGCAATCGACCGCACCTGCGGCAGTCTTCCTTAACGGAAAATATTACGGCTTTGCATGGCTTCACCAGAATTTCAGTCGTGCATACCTTGAAGAACGCTACGGCGGAACAAAAGACAACTATCAGGTAGTCGGCAAGGCAGAGGGCGAGCTCGATAACGAGAACGCAGAGGGCGCGATAGCTGACTATAATAAGATGCTTGAGCTTGCCGAAAGCGGTCTTACCGATGACAAGAAGTTTGAACAGCTCTGCTCTATGATGGATATTGACAACTATATGCACTATCTTGCAATGCAGCTGTTCATTGACAACCGCGACTGGCCCGGCAACAACTACAAGGTATGGCGCTATGTAGCGTCCGAGGGTGAAGAGGTCACAAGCAAGTATCATGACGGCAAGTGGAGATATTTCTTCTATGACGCCGAGTTTGCATGGGGACTTTATTCAGACGGATACGCGAACAAAACGCTTACAAAGATACTTAAAGGAACTCACCCCGCAGGCGGCTCTGCACTTGTATCGGCACTTATGGAACGTTCCGATATGCGTGAAAAGCTTGCGAACAATATCTGCGACCTTATCGGCGGCGCATTCAGCGCCGAAAATATCCTTGCCACCCTCGAGCAAAAGCTTGCCGACAGCGATAAGGAGCAGATGTACGCGCTGAACAAGGGTATAACCTCAGAGTGGGCAAACGAGGGTACGTTTGAAAACAGCAGAAACGAAATAAGAGAATTTGCCGACAAGCGCGCAAACATAATCCTCGGCGATATCTGCCGCAACTTTGAGATAGACAAGGACGATACATACAAGGTAAAGCTGAACGGTGCAAAGGGGCTTAAGGTCACCATGAACATTCAGACCGTCAAGGATACCAATACGATAAGCGCAGAGTATTTCACACCTTATAAGGTAAAGCTTACCGCAGAGGATTTGTCCGGCTACACCTTCACAAGCTGGGAAATAAACGGCACGACATACACCGACCGCGAAATAACGATTGACAGCTCAATGTCTAAAAAGGGAAAGATAACTATAAACGCCCGCAGCGAAAAAACCACTTCAACAGATGAACTGCTGTACATAAGCGAGGTCTACACAGGCGGTGACGCAGACTGGATAGAGCTTTACAATCCCAATGACACTGACGTATCTACAAGAGGTCTTTATCTGACCGATAAGGAGGATATGCTCAACCGATATAAGATACCGACAGTCAATGTAAAGCCGCACTCAACGCTTACTATAGTCTGCAAAAACAACAAGTCTGAAAATACGCTGATGAAAATGCAGACAAATTTCAGCCTTAAAACAGGCGAAACGCTGATACTAAGCAACGAAAACGGCGATATTCTCGGCAAGGTCGCAATAATTGACTGTGACGAGAACGAATCGCTCGTCCGTCAGCGTGACGGAAGCTACGCAAAGGGTACGCCGACCTTTGAAAAGAACAATACATAACCAAACTGTAAAAAAACAGCCGTACATCCGGGTTTATCCGGAATGTACGGCTGTTTTTTAAGACAAGGGACTGTGACACAATTCCTAAGCTTATCAAATTACATTAAAATTACGATGCAATATATTGTAAAAGCATCAAAACAATAAATACACTGCCAACAACGCTGAAAACAGCTTCCATGCTTGCAAGGTGTTAATAATTTCGTTAGTAAATCTGTGCAACTGCACTGTCACCGACTATCCAAAAAGAACGCTGCTATCCTGAGATATCTGTACTAAAATGGGACTAAGTGAGCGTCAGCGACCCGCTTATACATACTTTTAAAACCCAGTCGTTAGTGTGTCTTATAGCCAACACCCTTGTGGGGGTATGGGTGTGGGTAAGGAAAGACTGAGGGATTGTCTGATATCAACTTATCTTTAGACAAACTAAGCCGCGGGCTGTGCAGCTTACACCCCGCGGCTTTCTCCGTATCAACTATACCATCAGTTTCAGTGCTCATGCACATATTTCATTTGATCTGCTCCTGCAATATATCCAGTATCTCCCCGAACCTCTGAAAATGTACCACCTCGCGCTCACGCAGGAACTTTATCACATTTGATACATCGGGATCATCGCACGCCCTCAATATATTGTCGTAGGTAGCTCTTGCTTTCTGTTCTGCCGCAAGATCCTCATGCAGATCTGCAAGCGGGTCTGCCTTACTCTGCAAGTACGCCGCCGTAAACGGAACTCCGCCCGCATTTGCAGGATATACCGCATTAGCGTGATCCATATAATACGCGCCCACTCCGTACCTGTCAAAGCTTTTCGCACCCTCACCCGTTGTCAGCTGAGAAACTATTGATCCGATCATCTCTAAGTGAGAGAGTTCTTCCGTACCACCCTCCTCCCCGAAATGATCCCTACCGTCTGAAAATTTCTCCGAAAGCCGCCTTATAGCCCTCCCCTCTGCCGCTCACCGTAAACCTCGCCGCAAAACCTTTTTCCACGCCCTTGAAATAAACAGCCAGCTCCTTATGAGAATACTCGACCCTTTCCACTGCACGCCATACGCATTCATCATCAAACCGCAAGATCTCACCGATTTTCCCAGCTATGCATTTACCGCTTTGTTCTGCGGCATCTCCCATATCTGCTTTTCTGTCAAGCTCTTTCAGCTTACTGTCATAATACTGCTTTTGTTCCGCCAGCTCCTCTTTTGTTATAAGCCCGTCAAGTACCATATCAACAAGCCGCCGCTTCTTCTCCCGTATAATATCCTTCTGCCTTTGAAGCGCCGCCTTATCCGTTATTGGCATCGGCAAGCTTTTCATTACCCTGTCCGTGATAGCCGCCTTATTTGTCACAATGCCGTCAAGCATATACTTTATCCCCGCCGTCAGCACCTTCACATTGAGCGTGTCATTGTCACACCCGTTACCTTTTATCCTGCCGGCACACCTGAGAGCTTTATATATGCCCTCATTCAGCTTTTTCACCCTCGACACCATAACACAGCCGCATAATGCACAGTGTACCTTGCCGCTGTATGGATAGCGATCGCTGTTACGACTTGTTTCTGTCGGAGTGCGGCGGGAGATTTCAAGCTGAGTCATATCCCATAGCTCACGGCTGATTATCGGCTCATGGTGACATCTCAGATATATCCTGCCGCCCCTGTTGAGCTTTTTCTTATGCGTAAGATAATCCGGCGTACAGCTCTTTTTCTGTTCGAGATCGCCGACATACTTTTCATTGCGGAGTATCCTGCGTATATACGATGCGCTCCAACTGCCTGCGCAAGGCGCAGGTACTTTTTCCGAGTTAAGCTCTTTCGCTATTGTGCCTGCTCCTTTTAAAAGAAGCGTATATTCGTTGAATATCCTTTGCACGATGCTCGCACCCTGTTTTTCTATGCTTATCTTTCCTCCGCTGACATCATACCCCAGACAATTCCTGCCGAATACGACCCCCTGCTCCATTTTTCTCGCCTGTCCCCACCGTACCCTCTCAGATATTTTGCGGCTTTCTTCCTGTGCGATGGTTGCCATGATCGAAAGCCTTAGTTCTCCGTCACTCTCCCGCGTATCTATATTATCGTTTATAAATATTACCCCGACACCCGTTTGCTTAAGCTCCCTTGTGATCTTGAGCGTATCCACCGTGTTTCTCGCAAAACGGCTGACCTCCTTAGTAAGTATGATATCGATCTCTCCCTTACGGGCAAGCTTCAGCATCTTGTTGAAGCCGACCCTGTGCATTGTCGTAGTCCCGCTTGTCCCCTCGTCATAAAACACCCCGACAAGCTCCATATTGTCCGACCTTGTTATATACTGCTCAAAGTACAGCCTTTGCGAAGACAATGATCCCGCCTGCTCTGCCTTTTCTGTGGATACACGGCAATAAGCCGCCGCTCTAAGCTTCTTCACAGCACTGCGGCAACGTATCAATATGACCCTCGTCATACAGTTGCTCGATTATGATACGGCATATCGTCTGTTCTATTGTTTTCTCTTCCTCTTTTGTTATTGTCATAAAATCACCTCGGCATAAATTATTCATATGCGGTTTGTACATATTCCTGTTGATTTTTTTGCAGTTCGGTGATATAATTAAACAGGAATATTTTGGAGAAGGTGTTACAATGCAGAAGAAAGCCGTCAAGGACAATGCCCGTAAGAACATTATACTCAAAGCCGCATCAAAGCGCTTTATATCCGATGGATTTGAGGGGACATCGATCCGCAGTATAATGGAAGAGGCAAGTGCCGAGGTAGGTCTGTTCTACTACTATTTCAAGTCTAAGGACGATATATACAGCGCCTTTATAGAAGATCTGTTCACCGGCTATAAGCAAAGGATCGCCGCATTGACCGAAAACACCGTAAGAGCACCTTATACTGCACTGACCGGCGTTTTCGGATTATTTGCGGATGAAGCTCGCAGATTCAGAACAGAATATATGGGCAAGATGCACGAAAGCACATTGCGGGATATCCGCGACCGTTCGCTTGAAATATCCGTTCCGTATATAAAGCGTATATTGGAATTGCTTATAAGCTACGGCGCAAAGCCGCTCATAAAAACCGATGAATTGGCTGTGATAATGACATACGGCATAGGCAATCTGTTTTTACGGGACGAAAAGAGTCTGCTTGCAGGAACTCACTCCGAAAGTATGAAAACTACCGCTCTTTTATTCGGACTTGACCCTGTTGACGTATCGCTGTCACTTCCGCGTTTGCCTTATGTAAATGAAGCCGACAGCATTTTCGATCTTGCCGAGCATTGTAAAGAGTGTTTTGCAAACTACGACAGCGAACGTATGAAGCGGTTGATCAAAAAAAGGATTTCCCTCGGAGAAGTATATATCATTTCTCACAAAAGCATTACAGCAGGATTTGTAATGTTCTCAAAGAAAAACAAAACTCTCGATTATATCGCCGTTCACCCCGACTACAGAAACATCGGTATCGCCTCCAGACTTATCGTCACCGCTATGGCACAGTATGACATCGGAGATGAGCTGTCTCTAGTCACATTCGGAGATGACCGCCCGCAGTCCGACGGTGCAAAACGCCTGTATAACAAATTCGGGTTTACAAATTTCAAAAATATTACGGTTCAGGGAGTACCCCTCACAAAGATCACAGCGGTTATCCCCGAAAAAGCATTGGTAACGGAATGATCACACAAAAAGGGGCTGTGACACAATTCCTCAGCTTATCAAATTTCATTAAAATTACAATGCGACATATTGTAAAAACGCCAAGACAATAAATTACAGCCAACACCGCTGAAAACAGTTTCGATACCGACAAGGCGTTAATAATTTCGTGAGTAAATCAATGCAACTGCACTGTCACCGAAATTTCCAAAAAACGCACTATCCAAAGATATCTGTAC